>Ga0272440_1000322_pt1 | contig 40555 bp, 25 predicted proteins | sample SSMMMBAug17_FD_192440 | JGI IMG/M metagenome (GOLD analysis project Ga0272440, IMG submission 192440) | Marine sediment archaeal communities from Little Sippewissett salt marsh, Falmouth, MA, United States - SSM-MMB-Aug17 | ecosystem: Environmental > Aquatic > Marine > Wetlands > Sediment ...
AGCATGCTACGTCTCTACGTGCCAAACTATTATACGTTCAAGATAAATGGGGATCTTATTTTTGGCCTTGATCATCGTTTCGGCCAAATGGGAACGTTGCGGTGAACCCAATGTAGGGGCGAACCTTATGTTCGCCCTCGAACTAAAAACGTTTGCGAACAATTGTTCGAGGGCGAACACAAGGTTCGCCCCTACATTGTGGCCGAAATGATGATCAAGGCCTTATTTTTCGAGTATTCCTTATTGTTATATATGTCGAGACGACTCATGACGAATGGGCGTATGTAAAAGTTGGGGAAAATATTATTGGGTGTATTTTTTTAGTATCAAAATTTTTCAGAATTAATGAATTTTCAGAATTAAGAAAAAATTCGAGGTTTTATATATCACACTATTCTTAATTCTGTAAATGCTTAATAAAAAGGAGTAACTGTTTTATGAGACTTCCCCTGACTTATACATACGCGCATGACGAGTCTAAAATATTTTTTATTATGTAATGATAATAATTTTATCATGATTAATAATAAAATCAAACAATAATTTAATGAAAATCACAAAATTTGTATTTTCAAATTCTGTGATGACAATTAATCCGCATGTATGCACTGCTCAGTAATTCCTTAATGCCCAAAAAATGTCATTCGCATAAAATAAACTTACCTGGCTATTTTTTCGATCATTCTTTAATTAATTATTGACATATTGTACGAATTTGACAATAATTATAACATAATGTTTTCGTTTTTCCTAATGAATTGAGAAATTTTTTTCCTTATTAAGTAATAAGGCAGGCTTAATATGATCACCGAAAAATTATTGGATGAGCAGGGAATCAATCAAACCCTGAATCAATTGACACAGGATATCATCAATCATAACAAGAATATCAAACAACTTATTCTTGTGGGAATTCAAACAGGCGGCGCCTATCTATCGGAACGAATTTATAGCAATATACAACAAATTCTCAACATATCAATACCCATTGGAAGTGTAAATATTGCGCTATATCGAGATGATTGGACCAAGATAAGCTATCAACCGATATTACAAGGAACCAATATCACGTTTTCCATTGATGACAAGCACGTTATACTGATTGATGATGTTATTTATACTGGTCGAACAGTTAGAGCTGCCATGGATGCACTTTTTGATATCGGACGCCCCAAACAAATAGAACTGGCTGTGCTTGTTGATCGCGGACACCGAGAATTACCCATTCAACCCGATTACTGTGGTAAGGTGATACAAACCAAACGTTCCCAAACTGTCAATGTTTATTTAAAAGAGCATGATGGAAAAGATTCTGTTGTGCTAGTGTCATGATGGTACATATGATCAAACATCCCAAACATCACCAGGGAAACGCGCCTCAGCAACTCGGTATTGCTGTGCTGACAGTTTCCTCATCACGAACGATGGATACCGATACAAGTGGCCACTGGATGATTAAACGTATCCATAAGGAAGGGCATCGATTGGAAACACATATCATTATTCCGGACAGTGTGGACTTGATTCACAAAACAGTTGTTGATCTGGCCAATCAATCTCAGGTAAATGCGATATTGATAACTGGTGGCACAGGAATTAGTCCAAATGATGTCACCATTGAAGCCGTTTCCCCTTTTTTCACAAAATCTATACCTGCCTTTGGTGCAATTTTTTCTTATTTGAGTTATGAAGAAATCGATTCGGCAGCTATGTTATCTCGTGCAGCAGCTGGAATCATACAAAATACAGTTGTATTTTGCATGCCAGGTAGTTTAAAAGCGGTCAAATTAGCATGCAACGCCCTGATTTTTAACGAATTACACCATATCTGCCATCACTTATTTGAAAAGACGAATCATAACAATTAAGGTTAGGCACAAAATGAATAATATTTTAATTATTGAAGATGAATCTGTTACGCGAATGATGTATAGAAATTATATTCGCAAAATTGTACCACATTACAGTATTTATGAGGCGAGTAATGTGTTAAAAGGGATATGTTTATATTTTGACAAACACCCACAACTGATCCTATTGGATATGATAATGCCAGGTTACAATGGTAAATTGCTGATTGACATCTTAGAAGAAGGGATAAAAAAAAAGATTCTTTCATTTAAACCAAAAATAATTGTAATCTCTGCCATTGAAACAGTTGAAGAATTGACCGAATTAACACGACTATTAACTGTATCAACAGTTATGCCTAAGCCATTACCATTTGAGACATTGGCAGAAATACTCAAAATTCATTTAACAATTGATAATATCAATGAGGAATAAATTTTATGAATAAAAAGAATATTCGTTTTTTAATTGTTGAAGATGATGAAATGATTCGACTGATCCATAAAGATTTTCTGAAAGATCTTTATCCTGGATCTGAAATAATTGAGGCTGAAAATGGAGCCCAGGGCATTTGCCATTATTTTGAAAACCATCCAAACATCATATTGTTGGACATGATGATGCCGATTATGGGTGGAGAAGCTTTTTTGGATATTCTTGAAGAAGGTCATCAATGCAATATTTTAAAAGACAAACCAAAAATTATTGTGGTCACCGCAATCAAGGAAGTCAAGGAATTGATGAATATTGGAAAAAGATTTGCTGTGGAGGCTGTTATTTCAAAACCATTGGTGCAAAACCAACTTAAATCATTACTCAAAGATTGGATATCATGATAAATTTAACACTTCCAAAAAATGATGATTTTATGGCAGCGCCTGTATTTGAGATTGAAAAGGCACTGAATCGGATTCATAATAAAAAAGAATTGCTTGAACGTGTCGTTGATATTTTTGTTAAAAGCTTACATGAAAGAAAAGATATTCTTGAAAATGAACTGAATAATGAAAACTGGGAAACACTTGGAACAATTGCACATTCAATAAAAGGTTCATCCTGGACAATTGGGGCGCAAAAGTTAGGAAATATTGCATATGAAATGGAAAAAGCGGCTGACCTAAAAGAGTTGACCCGCTTTCGTAGGTTATTTCAAATATTTCAAACAGCTGCGCAAGAATTCATTGAATTTGACAAAAAATTTTAAAGTGTTATTGAAAATTGGCTTCAGCCAATCCAACTTGCCATGCATCAATTTTCGATAGAACGTTTCAATTCTTTATCAAATGCCTGCGAAGTACAAAATAACCCAGAATACCTGAGGCAATAGAGCCAAAAAGAATCCCCAAACGTTCATCATAAATCAGATTCACACCGGTTTCTTCAAATGCAAGAGAGCCCACAAACAAACTCATTGTAAACCCAATACCGCTCAGGGCTGATGCCCCATACAGTATTGGCCATGATATACCTTCAGGCAATTCTGCAAGTTTCAACTTGATTCCCAACCAACAAGCACCAAAAATACCTGTCTGCTTTCCAATAAACAAACCAAAAGCAATTCCTAATGGCACATTGTGAAATAACTGATCTATTCCAATGCCACGAAAATTGATACCTGCATTACAAAAGGCAAAAAATGGTAATATAAAATAAGCAACCGCTACATGAAGATCATATTCCATGGCTTTAAGTGGCGAGATTCTCGCATCTTTTGATTTCATGGGAATGAACATCGCAACCAACACACCGGCCAATGTTGCATGCACACCGGATTTCAAAATCGCAACCCACATAATCGCACCAACAACAACGTATATACTCGTTTCAGAAACGCTGCGTCTGTTTAAATAATACAAAATCAAAATACAACACAATGCAACAAGTAGTGCTGTATAGGATAATTTGCTTGTATAGAAAAATGCAATAATTAATATTGCACCAATATCATCAAAAATTGCCAATGATGTGAGAAATACTTTTAAGCTTGTGGGAACCTTTGAACCCAACAATGACAAAACGCCCAAAACAAAAGCAATATCTGTTGCTGCGGGAATTGCCCATCCCTGAAGCGCTGAAGGATCTTTTAAATTAAAACAAACATATATAAATACGGGAATTGCCATCCCGCCAATTGCGCCAATTGCCGGTAAAACAATTTTTTTGACAGTCGATAATTCACCTTCCAAAAATTCCCGCTTCAATTCGAGGCCAACCACTAAAAAAAAGATGGCCATAAGGCCATCATTGACCCACAGTAATAATGGCTTTGCAATTTTAAACGTGCCAACCTGGATAGCCAGCGGGATATCAATCAATAATACATAGAATTGATTTGCAGGGGTATTTGCCAGTATTATCGCCAAAACTGATGCAGCGACAAGCAAAAATCCAGCAGATGATTCATTTTTTAAAAATTTTTCCAATGATGATAGTTTTTTTCTTCGCATTTTTTCTCCTGTCCATACTGATTGATTTTTTTGATCCAATATTGTTGAATATTTATTGCATAGGAATGCTCGAAAAATAACGTCCCATTCTCTTCTTCCCATGCAGATCGTGGGAAGGGCGCATTCTAAAAAAAGGGGCATTTTTCTTAGCCCTGAAAAAGCGTTATATACCAGCCCAGTGCGAAGAAAAATGCCCCCTTTTTTTAGAATGCGCCCTCGTGGAATAAGTTGCCATAAAATGGGGAACTTCTTTTTGGAGATTTCCATATTTGACGTCAAATACGAAAAATTTGGACGTCGTCATCCTTCAATACAGAATGATACACTTAACTTTAAAAAAAATAAAGCATTTTTTTTAATTATGCATTGTAAAATGACATGCAGATTTACACTTGAATTTTAAATCTGCTTAAAGGAAACCATAAATGAATATTGGGCCTTGATCATCGTTTCAAACGATTACCCTTTTCACTATCTGAATTATACCGATTGACAACTGAAATGAATTTAGATAAATGTTTGATTAAGGATTTTATCCTGGTGTGCATGATAGAAAACTTAATGCCACACTTGATTGAGACATATATTTTAGAAAGATCTCAGCGTAAGACGCATTCATTTTAAGAATGTCGGCCAGGTCATAGATTAAGGATTCTGGTTGTTTTGTGAAAGGAATTGATATGAAATTATTCATTCTATTGGTAATAATAATTTGTATAAATATCAGCTTGATAGATGCCAATGAAATAGGCTTTATTGAAACGTTCAGTCTAGCAAAAGACAGAAAAACCGCTTTACAGCAACTGATTCCTGGATCATCCGATTATTATTACTACAATTGCTTGAATCATCAGCACAGGAAAGAATTTGATCAAACAGATGGACTTCTGAAACAATGGATTAAACGTGAAGGGTATACTGAACAGGTAAAAGAAGTTTTAAACAGACAAGCCTTGCTACGCTATCAAGAATCCCCATCAAAAAGCTTGAATTATATTCAAGATGAATTGAATCTCTATTTTAATCATCAAAAAGAAATTGATACGCATGTAAAAAAGCATGCAAGCCGCTTGAACCAAAATATCATCAGCATAAACACCCTGAAAAAACAGGCATTTTCAAGATATCGTGATCTCAGTGGTTTTGAGGACGCCGGGCTTGACATATTAAGCCCGGATCAATTAAGCCCGGATCAACTCAGACATTATCTTAAACGATTGAGAAGACCGGATATTCAAGGGCTCGCAAAACTCGTTATCAGGGATCTTGAAGCGCCACACAGCAGTGGTTTTGGTGGGTATCATATTCACAAATTGATGTTTAAAAATCAGTTGGATGAATGTTTGAAATACTTACCGGGTTTAATTGATAATTCAAATTTTGTTGATGAATACATCCGAAAACTGGCACCCGCTGACAACATCGTTCTGCATCATGACCTGGATGAAAAAAAAGCCTATCTGCTAAGGTTGTGGCAATTTGTCGAAAATCTTAGTCCGCCTTATAATTCTCTTAAAGCCAATGTATTGTTTCATCTGCTGGATTTCAACCGGAAACAGGGGGATTACAGTCAAACATTATTTATCGAATATCTGAAACTGCCCAAACACATGCACTATATCAATCAAACGTATTTCAAATATCATCATGATCCGGTTGATTTGAATGCCGATTATGAAGCATATACGCTTTTACCGCCCATTATATCAGATGAAGCCCTTATTACTGATTATCTCAAGCATTTTTTTGTGACTGATCAAACGTCCTATAATCGTTTTCATCAATATCTTGACGATACATGGATTCAAAATATCTATGTTGAAACAAACATTGTCAACATGAAAGGTGATATGGAAGAATGGTTTTCGTTAATACCACAACATCAATTTCAGGAAATTAAAGAGCGTGTAGATATTGACTTTGCCATAGACAATCAATCCTTTTTTTCTGTTGACGATCCAGTAAAACTTCAGCTCCATATTAAAAATGTTAACACATTGATTGTAAAAATATTTGAAATCAATACATTCAATTACTATTCAACCTTTTACAAAGAACCGGATACCCATATTAATCTTGATGGTCTTTCTCCAACGCATGAAGAGATATATACTTATGATGCGCCGCCTTTTCTTCGAAGTCTTAAAACCTTTGACTTTCCCAAAATCAATAAACCCGGCGTTTTTGTGGTTGAGTTTATTGGCAATGGTAAAAGCAGTCGTGCGTTAATTCGGAAAGGAAAACTATTTTTTATTGAATCCATTGGCCCGGCAGGCCATGAATTCAAAGTGTTTAATGAGAATAACCAGAATATACCGGATGCGGTTATTCAATTTGATGGTTATGAATACAAACCAGACAATCAGGGCATTATCATTATTCCATTTCGTACACATCCCGAATATCAACCTGTTATTATTAAGCATCAAGATTTTTGTTCCTTGTCCGGTTTTGATCATTTGTCAGAACATTATGCGTTGGATGTTGGCTTTTATGTTGATCGTGAGTCTCTTTTACCGCAAATGACATCCAAAGTGCTGATCAGGCCGAATTTAAGACTGAATGACCACCCCATCAGTCTTTCTTTGTTAAAAGATATCAGCCTGACAATTGAATCGACAGACATTGATGGCGTCTCGGCCAATAAAGAGATACAGAATTTTATGCTATTTGAAGATCAGGAATCGGTTTATGAATTTCAAGTACCTGAAAATCTGGCATCCATTCATTTTGAGTTAAGCGCCAAAATTGATAATATCAGCCAACAAAAAACTGAATCATTGAAAGATGATGCTGTGTTTAAATTAAATGGCATTGATCAAACCCCACATTTTGAAAATTTGCTGCTTCATCACGAAAATAATACCTATACACTTGAAGTATTGGGCAAAAATGGTGAGCCCCGCATCCATCGCGCTGTAAAAATTGAACTGAAACATAAATACTTTTCTAGAAAAATTTTTCAACATTTCCAAACGGATAAAAATGGACGAATTCATTTAGGTGTGTTGAAAAATATCAGCCACATAAAGGCATCATGCGCAAATGATTATTCCTATAAGTGGCATCTCTTTCTTTCAAAAGCAGCATATCCTTCACATGTTAACTCGCATGCCAATGAGACGATTCAACTGCCTTATGATTCGAATAACTTTGACAAAAATTGTGCCTTGTTTGAAAAACGCGGTTCAACATGGCTGGCTGATAAAAGTCATGCCATTACATATAAGAAAGGGTGTATTCAAATAAAAGGACTTGTACCAGGCAATTATGATCTATTTATCAAGCCCATTCATGTGCATATTACGATTTGCATTGATAAAGGCATCTTGCAAGATAACATTATTTTGTCGGACCATCGTGCATTAAAAATAGAAAACAGTCCGCCACCATTTATTGACGATATTGATATCAATGATAACGAGATTGTTATCAAAATTGGCAATATAAATGAATTTACAAGACTTCATGTTCTGGCAACACGATTTATGCCCGCATATTCTATTGTTGATCAGATGCTTCCCATTGAAACAATTGCAGGAAATCGCATTCAGATATCCAAACCTGTTTCACACTATATTTCCGGTCGAAATATTGGTGATGAGTATCGCTACATTCTGGATCGCAAATATGTTGACAAATATCCAGGCAATATGCTTTCCAAACCTGGATTGCTGCTAAATCCCTGGTGCATTCGTAATACCGATACACAAAAACAGGAGCTGAAACCTGATGAACTCTATAAAACGAATGCACCTGTACCGGAAATGTCACTGGATGGTGCACCGGAAAACGATCATGATAGATATGATATGTCACCGAAAAGTGACAGGTTTTCTACATTTAATTTTCTAAATGAAACCTCGTTGATGCGTTTTAATCTCAAACCTGAAAAAAAGGGGCTCATTACACTCAAACGAAAAGAGTTTAACGCATTCAGACATATTCATTTTCTTTTGGCAGATCCATCAAATACAGTATATCGATCGGTGTCATTTCCCAAATCCAGGATTGTCACAAGAGATGTACGTCTTCAGAAATCTTTTAATTTAGATCAGCATTTTACAGAACAAAAACGAATCTCAATCTTGCAGGCAGGTGAAACGCTCACTTTGACCGATATCACAACAACGAAATTCGAGATATACGATTCAGTAGAAAAAGTGTTTGACCTGCTGCGGACAATCAGTAAGGATTCTGTGCTGACTGAATTTGAATTTATTGTCAAATGGCCCGATCTTGACAAAACAGACAAACAAAAATTCTATTCTGAAAAAGCGTGTCATGAGTTGAACTTTTTCCTTTTCCATAAAGACCGCCCTTTTTTTAATGATGTTATTCTTCCCTATATCCGCAATAAAAAAGATAACACCTTTATGGATCACTGGTTATTGGAAAAGGATTTATCTGCATACACTGCGTTATTTGCTTTCTCTAATCTAAACATTGCTGAAAAAATATTGTTTGCAAGACATCATTTATCAGGCAGCTTTCAGATTGCAAGATATGTCAACGATTTGTTTGATATCTTACCCCAAAATATTGAAACCTATAATCATTTGTATGATATCGCGCTCAAAGGGAAAGCCCTTGAAATGGCTACTGTTGATTACGACATTGATGATATCTCAATGGATGAAAATGAACTCAGGGAAGAGCCTTTAATTGCGTGCTCAGTCAAAGAAGAAATAGCGTATGCACCGCCGAAACACGCAAAAAAAATGCGTTATGTATCCCGAAAAAAAGAACGCTCCCGGACCCGCGCTTTCTTTAAAAAACTTGAAAAAACCAATGAATGGGCTGAAAATAATTATTACAAACGTCCACAAAAAGAACAAAATGAAGAATTAATCCAGGTCAATGCGTTTTGGAAAGATTTTGCGGAACATGACGCACAAAAGCCATTTCTTTCAAAAAATTTGATGGTAGCCAATAAAAATTTTTCAGAAATAATGCTGGCACTTGCGGTACTGGATCTCCCTTTTCGCGAAAATAAACATGCAATGATTAAAAAAGGAAAACAGTGTTCAATCAAAGCGGCAAGCCCGATGGTTATATTTCATAAAGAAATATTGCAGGGGGAGTTGATTGGACATAATCAATCCATATTGATCAATCAGCATTTTTTTCAGCTTGATGATCGCTATGTGTATGTCAATAATGAACGAATGGATAAGTTTGTTGAAAATGAATTTCTGTATGGCATATCGTATGGCTCACAGGTTGTACTCAGCAATCCAACATCATCAAACCAGAAACTGGTTGTTATGTATCAAATTCCAGAAGGCTCAATTCCGGTTATGAAAGGAAAATACACTGAAGGTATTTCAGTCACCCTGAAACCTTTTTCCACAAAATCAATTGAATATTATTTCTATTTTCCAAAGACTGGCAATTATTCATCCTATCCCATTCAAGTGGCAAAGGAAGAAAAATGTATTGCCAGCACGAAAGCCAAAACATTTACAGTGGTGCAAAAATTATCGTCAATTGATACGCAGTCGTGGAAATATGTATCACAGCATGGAAGCAATAATGATGTTATCCAGTACTTGAATCATAACAATCTCAATCGGATTGATCTGGGAAAAATTGCGTTTCGCATGAAAAATAAATCGTTTTTTCGCCAGGTGATTACCTTATTACAAAACAGACAGTTTTTTCATCCTGTGTTGTGGTCTTATGGCATTTATCATCAGAATCATGGCGTGATCAATGAATATCTTGCACATTCTAATTTTGCAAACACATGTGGTATGTATATTGACTCGCCATTGTTAACAATCAATCCAATCACAAGAAATATGTATGAACATCTGGAATATGCGCCTTTTGTGAATGCACGTGTGCATCAAGTTGGAAAAAAAAGAAGTCTGTTAAATGATCAATTTTTCAGACAATACAACCAATTCTTGAAATATTTGAGTTATCGCCCTTTTTTAAATGCAAATGACAGGATTGCAGTGACCTGTTATTTATTGACTCAGGATAGAGTATCACAGGCCATTCATTTTTTTAATTCGATTGACAGAAAGGACGTTGAATCAAAAATTCAGTACGATTACATTCATGCCTATATCTTAATGTATCAGGAAAAGACAACCGAAGTTGAAAAAATCATCACCCCATATTTAAACTACCCTGTCTTACGCTGGCAGAAACGATTTTTAGCGGTTTTATCACAGCTTGATGAGATGAAAGGAAAAGCGCCACAAGTCATTGATAAAAACGACCGAAACCAGAGACAATTGCAGCTTGCAGCAACTGAGAAAAATTTTGAGTTTAATATTACCGCCCAACGTATCCATATCACGTATCAAAATATAAGTCATTGCCAGATCAATTATTATCCTATGGATATTGAACTGCTTTTTTCGAGAAGCCCTTTTGTTCAAAAGCAAACCAATGAATTCATGATCATTCAACCTGATGAAACAACAACTGTTTCTTTGCCTGAAAATGAAACGGCTTACGAATTCGATCTGCCTGAAAAATATCACAACAGTAATCTTATTGTTGAAATAACCGCACAGGGGAAAAAAGTATCAAGGGTTTGTTATGCCAATTCACTTCATTTGCAACTCATAGAACATTATGGACAACTGAAACTCACCCATGAGACAACACAACGCCCATTATCAAAAGCATATGTCAAAGTTTACGCGCAATTGAACAATAAAAATGTTCAATTCCACAAGGATGGTTATACTGATCTTCGCGGATATTTTGATTATGTATCATTAAATACAGATGATCTGGATCGTATCGAAAAATTTGCAATATTGGTAATTGATGAAAAATATGGTGCGGTGACACGTGTAGCGATGGTGCCAAAGCGATAGATATTTCGTGCCATGTCGGGGACAAATCAAAGATTTCCCCCCGACAAAAATATCGTATTACGAAAGCCCGGCCGCTTCCTCTTTTACAGAAATTGCCATTTTGTATAAAACAGTTAAAACCAGCATACCAATGGCATAGACACCAATTGTAATCATAATTTCAGGAATGGTCGGAATGTATTCATTCACATGATGCAATGGATTGGGCACAAAACCACCAGAAATCATTCCCAGCCCTTTGTCTATCCATGTACCAATAAAAATGGCTACACAGGCAACTGCCAGGGATGATTCGTTGGTTCGCACTTTGGGAATCAACAGCATGAAAATACCGGTAAACATTAGAATCATGGATAACCACATGAATGGCACCAATGCCCCTTTTCCATGCAGGCCAAAGAATAGATATGTCAGATGATCCATATGTTCGGGGATCTGGCTGTAGCATGCCACAAAAACTTCACAGAAAAAGAAAAATACATTGATGATAATTGCATAGGTTGCAATTTTTGAAAGCATCTGGATGGCTTCTTTTCCCGCATCAAAACGCGTGAGTTTACGAAGTAACAGGCACAACAATATCAAAAGTGCTGGCCCTGCGGCAAATGCGGATGCCAGAAATCTCGGCGCCAGTACAGCGGTCAGCCAGAATCCACGACCGGGTAAACCACAATACAAGAAAGCGGTTACTGTATGAATACTCACTGCCCAGGGAATGGATATATAAATGAATGGTTTGATCCATTTGGGGGGCGGCACGCCTTTGCTTTCAGCTGACAGCGCATTCCAGCCCACAATGACATTTAAGAACAAATACCCATTCAAGACAATCATATCCCAAAATAACATGGAATGGGGCGTTGCATAAAAGATCACATTTAACATACGCTGCGGTTGTCCAAGATCTGCGAGGATGAAGAGCAGACACATGGTTACCGCTGCGATAGCAACAAATTCACCCAATACTGTTATTTTTCCAAAGGCCTTGTAATTATGTAGATAATAGGGCAAAACCAGCATGACTGCCGATGCAGCAACACCAACAAGAAATGTGAACTGAGCGATATAAAATCCCCAGGATACATCCCGACTCATGCCGGTAACACCCAGTCCAAACCAGAGTTGGTACAGATAAAATACCACTGCCACGCCGATTATTGACATCAATACCATCAACCAGGCCCAGTAATTCTTGTTTCCATTAAGCGCTCTTTCAAGCATAAACACCTCTTTATTTTCTTGATTGCTCTAACAAAGAGCAATGATATCCTTAAACCTTATAGTATATCTGCGGCCCTGTTCCCAGTCCTGGTTTACGTCGGATCACGTAATCGGATTTGAGCACTTTCCGAACGTCGGAGTTCTCATCATCCAGGTCGCCAAATATAAGCGCACCATCCGATGCCTCGACACAGGCCGGTTGTTTACCCACTGCCAGTCGTTCGGCGCAGAAATTACATTTTTCAACAACGCCTTTCATGCGTGTGGGAAAATTTTCCTGCGTTTCTTCGATAAATGGCCGGGGATCCCTGAAATTAAAACTTCGGGAACCATAAGGGCAGGCTGCCATACAAAATCGACACCCAATGCACCGATGAAAATCCATTAAGACAATCCCATCTTCTCGTTGAAAGGTTGCTTTTGTTGGACATGCGCGGACACAGGGGGGATTTTCGCAATGGTTACATAAAACAAGAAATGGTGCATGCTCGATGGCTTCAGCGATATGCTCATGATGTTTTCCGGGAAATGCATGATGAAATTCTTCTTCCCAGATCCACTTGATTTCATGACGTTTGTTGGTCATTTTCGGAACATTGTGCAGTTTATGGCAGGCTTCGATGCATTTATGCACCGTCCCATCATGGGCCATTTTTTTCACATCAATAACCATTGCCCATCGCTTTGCTGTAAGAACATCTTTGCCTTTGGATACATCGCCGATGGGAGATGATTTTGTCTGGTGCCCGCCTGAAGCCAAAACATCAGTGACTGGTTTTAAACCCAAACCGGCAGCAGTAACGCCGGCAATTTTTAAAAAGCTTCTTCTGCTATTTTCCATCATTTATTCTCCTTCGGCGCTATGTGGCAATCCCAACAATATGGCCTGACTGATGCATAATTATGGCATTTATCACAAAAATCAGCCTTTGTCACATGACATCCCATACATGAATTTTCACCAGTAGAAAGACTCATATTGAACTGACGATCATCACCTGTGGTATAAACGCGATTGGCGTCTCGAACAACAGTATCCCGCCATAAATCCAGAATTGCCATATGCTCTGCTCTCATATATGGTGTGGGTGCGATACATTGCTTTGCCGCCTTTGCCTTGTCAGACAACTTGACTTCCGGTGCTGGTGCTGCTTTTCCCAGGTTAAACCAGAATGGAAAACTGATCAATGCGACAAATATCGCAAGGCCGATCACCACGATTTCTCGATCATATATTTTTTTATTCGGCATCATCACCCTCCATTGATTTCAAAGGATCACCTCTTAAATCGGTTTCCCTTTCTTTTTCACCGGGCAGAATCAATGCATTGGCCACAAGTTCATGAACACCGGTGACATCGACTTCAGGCACCCAGTATTCCATCAATGTGGGCAAGGCCGCACGATCAATTGCACAGATGCAGGACAGCATGTTCACCCCATGTTTTTCATGGACATACTTGACCGCATTGGCTCTGGGTAAGCCACCCGCTAGACGCAATTCCATGTTTTCACCGGCGTTGAGGCCTGCGCCACTGCCACAGCAAAATGTTTGTTCACGTATCGTATTGGATGGCATTTCATAGAAGTGATTACAGGTTTCGTTGATAATATATCGGGGTTCTTCCAACAGTCCCATACCGCGTGATGGATTGCAGGAATCATGAAACGTAACAATTTTTCCATCATTGCGGCTTTTGTCCAGTTCCAGCTTGTTGTGTTTGATTAAATCAGCTGTAAATTCAGCAATATGAACCATTTTTGTGGAGGCCGCATTTTCAAATCGTGTTCCGGTAATTGGGGAAACCGGGGTTTCCAGAAAATCTGCCGGACCATTCAGGGTATCCATATATTGATGAATCACACGCCACATATGACCGCATTCACCACCTAAAATCCATTTGACACCCAGACGTTTGGCCTCAGCATACATTTTGGAATTTAAGCGTTTCATTGTTTCATGCGATGTAAAAAAACCGAAGTTTCCGCCCTCAGAGGCATAGGTACTCCATGTCACTTCAAGGTTATATTTCACCTTTAAATAATGAAACAGGATCATGTATCCCATGCAGGTATATGTACCCGGGTCAGCGAAAACATCGCCTGATGGCGTAATAAAAAGGATATCCGCACCTTTTTTATTGAAACTGGGTTCAATGGCCAGCCCGGTGATATCTTCAATATCTTCCACAAAGAAATCCAGCATGTCTTTGAATGCATGGGGCTGGATTCCCAGATGGTTTCCTGTGCGATAACAATTGGCCACTGGTGTTGCAATCCAATCAATGTTCAGGCCCAAAAGATTGAGTAATTCACGACCCATGATTGTAATTTCAGCGGTATCAATACCATAGGGGCAAAAAACTGAACAGCGACGGCATTCAGTGCATTGAAAGAAATAATACCACCACTCTTTTAAAACATCGCGTGTCATTTCCCTGGCGCCATTCAATCGGCCCAGAATTTTGCCGGCAGCGGTGAAATCGTTTCTATAAATAGAACGTAATAATTCCGCCCGAAGGACCGGCATATTTTTGGGATCGCCCGTGCCAATAAAAAAGTGGCATTTGTCTGCACATGCGCCGCATCGCACACAAATATCCATAAAGACTTTGAAGGTTCTGAATCGCTCCAGACGTTCCTTAAATCCATTATGAATAATTTCTTTCCAGTTGTCTGGTAATTTCCAGTCTTCATCGGTTGGATTCCATTTTCGGGCATAAGGCAAACCAACGTATTCTACACTTTTGGGATTGGATGCATAGCAATACATGCCTTTTCGAATACTGACAGGTGTATCCATCCAACCTTTTGCGGGCGCTTCCTGATGACATCCATCAATTTTCGATAAAAATGCATCTGGTTTCAATTCCTCTGACATTCTTTACTCCTTTTTATCCACCGGCAATCCTGCCTCAATCATGCGATCCCGAAATTCATTTTCATAAGCTTCATACGAATGAACTTTGACCGGATAATTCCAGGGATTGACATGTCGTTTTGCACGATTGTTGTTGATCAAATTTCTGGTGGGACTCATGAACACTCCGCCAGAATGCATCAGCTTGCTGAATGGAAAGTAAGCAAACAAAATGCATACAAGAAACAAATGCACAAAGAATAAAGTGCCCACACCATCGGGGATTGTTGGTTGAAGAGACACAAGACCCATTGTCAATTCTTTGATCCGAATGATATCGACCTTTGTTAGATATCGCATGAACATGCCTGTAATTGCAATGGCCATGATCAGAAACAATGGGAAATAATCAGCAGGTAGAGAAATATAACGTACCTGCGGAATAACAACCCTTCGGATAAACAAATAGGTCGCTGCTGCCAACAGAACAAAGCCGCTCAAGAAAAGAACCGGCAATCCTATTTGCATGATAGAGTCCACTTCTTCAATCATCTGGATCGCAAAAGGAACCGGCTCGGTAAAAAAACGCAGGTGCCGAACCAGGACTGCCAGAAATGACCAGTGAAATGCCAGCGCTGCCAACCAGAGCCATTTTTCCCATTCGTAGGCAATACGTTTGCCTGCATTGAATTCCAATTTGATATTTCGGAACAAAGATCGGAAAAAAAGGACTTCAAGCAACATCCGGACAATCACCCCTCCTAAAGTAGAGGGATTGTCAATTTTGTTCTGTTTGATCCAGGGAAGTGACTGTTCCTGTCCACATGTGGTGGGAATACGATATGGGACTGGAGACTGTGCCCAATTGATGATCCGATAGACCACCCCCATTGCAAATGTGATAAATGCCGCATATGGGATAAATACGCCAAACAAATATTTCATTTCCCATACACCGGCACCAACCCATGCAAACAATAACAATGCCACCACGACTAATAGTGAAAACAGATAATTCACATTCATTACAAACCTCACTTAATATAATATTATGGTCTCAGCAATGATTTCGCTGTTCGCCAGACGTTTTAATCATTGCTTACGCCGTTGTCTTTTTCAGGTTTTAACAGGTTCGCTCTTTCCAACGCCTCGAAAGATTGATTCCTGACTTCATTGGCTTTTAAATCGTATATTTTTTCTTTGCATGACATAAAGACATCAAATGCATACAATACCAACTGATCGACACGCATTTCAAAGGCAACATAATCATTCAATTCCAGAACAAATTTTTGATCCCGCAATACGTTCCGAACAATGGGTTTCAAATCCAGAATAAATCCCACAGCATCAGATGCTGAAAATTTTTGAATGGCACGAATACGTAAGATAGGATCAAGATGATCCATTAAAAACTGAGGATCTGTTTTTTCATGCAGAAGTTGGTGAAACAGCTCATCAATGTTATTTTGGGTCACATTGCCGACAGGATTGGAAAAAGGGTCCTGCTCTCTTTGAAGAAAGCGAGAGGTATCCTTTGGGTAGGTTTTGACAATGCGATCAAACCATTGATCAATAATTTTTTGTTTGTTTTTTTTCAGGGTGTCGATAAAATTCATTGGGTTGTGCTTTACATTTTAGATTTTGTGATACTCAATGTTCAAGTTTTTTAGACTTGACTTCCAGTAAGCTATCCCAGCACGTTTCCAGACTCTGCCTGGGAACGCATAACAGGTGGTTCCTGCCACCTCTTCATAAATTCAGGCGGGAGGAGCCGCCTATAAAGTATTCCCAGATAAATCTCGGGAGCGCACTGCGGTCGCTTGCAATTAACTCTTGAATATCAAGTGATATTAAAATAAGGTATCCCTTAATTTATTTACAATTGCCAGAATTGGGTATCTATAAACAAAATGAATGGATATGTCAAGATCGAAATAATTTCGTCTTGTATCTTTAATTATGTTATATGCACAGGATAGATCTTTATTCTATAAACACAGAATGTTTGGCAAAATAAATATTTGGATGTTTTACGAAAGGGGGTTACATCACCCCATTTTCCCGGAAAAAATATTCGCTTGTAATCTTCACAAAAAAAAGTTATCAAAAAAAAACAATCAGCGGCGGGCGCATTCCCAGAAATGAACGTCGCTGAACGTTGAAACCCAAAAAAGAAAGAGGTAATCGATATGATAGATAATTATGAAAAAGCGATGGAATTACTTGATAAAATGAAGTCTTGTCTTCCGATTCCAGTTCTTCCCACAAAGGAGGCGATAAACAAAATTAGACAGAGTGGTGTCAAGGTCTCTAGAGAAGATTTATTTCAAATTGAAAGTGTTCTTTATTTGGGAGATATGGGAGGAATTGGGTGTGCGATCACTGTTCCAGAAGTGCTGGAAAGCGCCGTAATCGTTTCTCTTACACATCTCAAAATTCATGCCGGACATCCTCTGGCAAAAGAAATTATGCGTTATCAAAAAAAACGAACGAAGAAGTTAGCAAAACAACAATGGTAATATAATTTGTTGTGTTAATCATTCTAAAATCAAATAGTTTTGTTACGATACCTCAATAAAATCAGAACATACGAATAATGAATCAAATAAAAACATTACTCAAACAACTAAAATCAAAGAATAATATTACATGTACCGGTTTATCAGGGGCTACCCTGGCAATGATAATCACTCAGATTTATCAGGTAAACAAACAATGCATTGTTATTGTTGTTCCGACAGATCGACAGGCCGACGTCTTAATCGATGATATCGGTTTTTTTTTGGGCAATACCAAAATCCCCCTTCATCATTTTCCGGCAAACCCAGCCCTTCCTTCAGATTTTATGAGCTATCAAAATAAAAATGCAGCACGTCGCATTCGGGTATTATACGATCTCATTGCCGGTCATGCACCGCCGGTAATAATAACAACATCCGAGGCCTTATCACAATATGTTGTACCTAAAAAATCGCTAGCAGATTATGCAGAATTAATCATTCAAGGTGAGGAGATCAATCGTGATGATTTGATAAATAGACTGGTTGCAGGAGGATACTCTCATGAACTGATTGTTGAAACGCCCGGTGATTTTTGTGTGCGTGGGGGGATACTGGATATTTTTTCAAGCCTTTATGATTATCCTGTCCGATTGGAATGGTTTGGGGAGACCATTGATTCCATGCGATTATTTTCTCAAAAATCACAACGAACCATTCGCCCGATCACTGAAGTCACAATTGTTCCGGCACGTGAAAGCATTGTTTATCCTGAAAAAGAAAACATTTTGCTTCACAATATTCGTCAGTATGCTCTAAAAATGGGTATCGGGCCATCAAAGATTCGGGGATGGGTCGATCAGATTAAAGAAGAAAAAAACTTTTCTATTCTTGATGGCTTGATATCATTTGTATATGAGGAAATGAACATCTTGTTTGATTATTTTCCTTCCGATACACTTTTCATACTCAATTCAACCGCTGGTCTGGAACGTGAAGCAGCCGATGCTTTTTATCATGCTGAACAAAATTTCATTGCTGCAAAAGATGAAAAAAGATTGTGTGTCCCCCCAGAAAAAATATTTCAGCCCTGGGCAGTGATCTATGAGCAAATTTCGCAAAAACATTTCATTCAGGTGACTGAAATACAATCTGAATCTCATATTGACAATGCGGCCCATATGAAATTTTCCATTGCTGACAATCTGGCGCTGAAAAGCCAGTTGAAAGAGCAACGAGATAAAGATCATCTGCTTCAACCATTAGTCGATTGGATAGTCGAACAGAAATCTAATGGATGCCTGTCGTTGCTGCTTTGCCGCAGCAAGAATCAAGCCAGACGTTTGGAAGCCCTGCTAAAACCTTATGGTGTGCAATTCCATCTCACTGAAGTCATCCCGGACCTGAACCGAAGTCATGGAAAAATATACATATGTCTGGGACAAATTTCCTCAGGCTTTGTCTGGGAGGATGCCCGACTTGCCATTGCATCAGAGGATGAAATATTTGGTCCGAAAAAGCGACGTCGAAAACCATCATCATCCAGGGTTCAGACAGAACTGCTTTCTTTCCAGGATCTCAATCATGATGATCTGATCGTGCATATTGAACATGGTATCGGTCAATATCAGGGGCTGATAAAACTGGGGCATAATGGTGTGGAAAATGATTTTATCCTGCTCACTTACAAAGATGGTGATCGTTTGTATTTACCGGTTGATCGTCTGGATATGATCCAAAAATATATGGGAGTTGAAGGTGTTGCGCCCATCTTGGATAAAATGGGGGGGAAATCCTGGGAAAAAGTCAAGGAAAAGGTTAAAAAATCTGCAGAAAAAATGGCAAAAGAATTGCTTAATTTATATGCGGCACGTAAAGTCAACAAAGGCTTTTCATTTTCCCCTGATGATTTCCTCTATCAGGACTTTGAGGCAAAGTTCGAATACGAAGAAACCCCCGATCAACTTAAAGCCATTAACCAGGTCTTGAATGATATGGAACAGGATACCCCAATGGATCGACTCATATGTGGGGATGTGGGATATGGAAAAACAGAGGTCGCATTGAGAGCCTCTTTCAAGGCTGTTAACGATAACAAACAGGTGGCCATGCTCGTTCCAACGACATTGCTCTGTGAGCAACACACCGCAACCTTTCAAAAAAGATTCGAAAATTATCCAGTACGTGTTGAAAGTCTCAGCCGGTTTAAAACAACAAAAGAGCAACGACTAATTGTACAGCATCTTGCCGAAGGCCGTGTCGATATTGTCATTGGCACCCATCGTCTGCTTCAAAAAGACATTCAGTTCAAGGATATTGGTTTGTTAATCATTGACGAAGAACAGCGATTTGGTGTACGTCATAAGGAAAGAATCAAACGATTTCGAAAAACAATGGATGTTCTGGCATTGACAGCAACACCAATTCCACGTACATTGCACCTTTCTTTACTGGGGATTCGGGATCTCAGCATTATCTCAACGCCACCAGAGGAGCGCCAGCCCATTACAACCTATGTGACGCAGTTTGATGGCATTGTTATTGCTCAGGCGATTCGTAAAGAAATGGCACGGCAAGGGCAAATTTTTTTTATTCACAATAATATCAATACCATTTATTCCATTGCATCCTATTTACAAAATCTGGTGCCTGAAATTCGTCTAGCAGTTGCTCATGGGCGTTTGAAAGAATCAGAACTGGAATCTGTCATGGTGGACTTTATCAAACAAAAAATTGATATGGTTGTTTGTACAACAATCATTGAATCTGGCATTGATATTCCGGCAGCAAATACCATATTTATCAATCGTGCCGATCGATTTGGTCTGTCTCAAATATATCAATTACGTGGGCGTGTGGGACGTAGTGGAGAAGAAGCCTTTGCATATTTGTTTGTGCCGCCGGAATCCCAACTCAAAAGCGTTGCAATGAAACGCATGAAAGTGCTTCTGGAAAACAGTGATCTGGGCGAAGGATTTAAACTGGCCATGAGTGACCTTCAAATTCGTGGCGGTGGTGCGATTCTGGGTGCGGAACAATCCGGACATATTGCAGCTGTGGGATATGAAATGTTTCTGGAATTGATAGAACAGGCCGTTCAGGAACAAAAAGGTAAAACCACGCTGCCGCCATTGGATCCGGAAATAAATGTGCCCTGGTCGGTATTTATTCCAGATCTCTATATTCCTGATATTGATCAACGCTTGCTCATTTATCGACGTTTATCTAAAATGACACAGATTTCACAAATTGCCGATCTTCAAAAAGAATTAATTGATAGATATGGCAAGCTTCCTGTTGAGGTAAAAAACCTGTTGTCCAAGATTGTCATCAAGGTTTTGGCCAAAGCGGCTGGACTCAAACGAGTGGATTTTGGATGTGACCGTCTCACTGTTTTTTGTCAACCAGATTATCAAAAGAATCCCCAGTCATTGATGGAATGGGCGCTGGAGAAGCCCAAAAAAGTTCAATTCATTAAGGATAATGGGATTGTTATCATGTTTGAGAAAAATAAAGGGGTTCGCGTTCAGGCAAAAAATATCTTGAAAGAAATTGGTCATCGTGTTAATAAAACAACTTTAAAATAATTCTTGATAAAATAATTATGATTAAAATAAATATATTAATTAAATTGATGCATTCGAATATTCAGTATGCCATCTTATTATTGTTCTTAATATTAGGATTCGCAGTTGCCTGCGGACAGGTTCCTAAAGATGATCAGGTGATTATTCGTGCAGGCAAAAGTGTCATTACTGTCGAATATCTGAATCAGGTGCTTGAAATAGCCAAAACTTCCTATCCGACAAATATGTCAGAAAGCACAATACAACAATTGCGAAAAAAGGTTGTTGCAGAATTGATGGAAGAGGTTTTGATTATGGAACGTGCCAGGGAAATGGGGATATCTGTTTCTGACAGTGAGTTAGAAACTGCGGTTAAAAAATTCAGAAAAGATTATCCAGAAAATACATTTGAAAATATGCTGCTGGAACAGGCGATTCCGCTAAGTTTATGGAAAAAACGATTGAGAAAGCGATTAATTATTGATAAAACCATTGAAATGGACTTACAGAAAAACATCACAATAAATAAGAATGAAATTGCATCCTTTCATCAGCGTTTTCCCAGACAATCCATTTCCCCCAAAGGAGATCATCCCCTTAAAAATGAAAATATTCAGGAACCTACTAACAGCCAAAATATTGAATCCTTTCTTATAAAAGAAAAGACTGAAGATATATATCCACAATGGATAAAGGGGTTAAAAGAACGATATGGGCTATCTTTTAGCTTTGATGGGAAATCAGACGCATGAAACATAAGATTATTATCGGACTCTTGATATTATTGATGACCAGATTATCATCAGCGGAACTCGTGGATCGGATTTTGGCAGTGGTCAACAATGATATTGTCACATTATCCGAGTTCAATAAAACGTATGCAAAACTAGCCATGCAAATCAGGGGATCAGATTATCCGCCAGAACAACAAAATGAGCTTTTATCCAATTTAAATACCCGAGTACTGGATACCTTAATCAAGGAAACGCTTACAGAACAACAGGCAAAAACATTTCAAATTGAAATTGATGACAGAGAGGTTGATGCAGCGATCAATGATGTTAGAGATAGACATCATTACACTGAAGAGGAATTTGAACGAATTCTTGAAATGCAAGGTTCGAGTATAACAGAATATCGTGAACATATTCGAAAACAAAAGATTCAGTCCCAACTGGTCGGGATTATGGTGCAATCAAAGGTGGTGATCACCGATGAGGATATCAAGGCTTATTATGACAGTCACCCAGAAAAATATCAGTCAAAAACCACCTATCATTTGAGAACCATAATTAAACGTCTGATGTCAGATGATGCACGCTTAGAAATGGATGAGGCTTTGGCGTCATTCGAATCTGGAATCCCTTTTGAAGACGTTGCTAAGAAATACTCCGAGCCGCCTTTTAAAGAAAGCGGCGGGCTTTTGGGAAGCTATAGCCTGGATCAACTGTCATTGCAAATTCAGGAGGCAATCAAGGATTTACAAACGGGTTCATGTACATCAATATTGCAGACAGATCAGGGACTTCAGATTTTGTATGTTGAAAATATTACACAGGAAGGTGGACAGTCATTGGAAGAAGCTTCGCCAGATATCAAGAAAATATTGTACCAAACGAAAATGGAACAGCGCTATCATGCGTGGATCGACGACTTGAAAAAAAAGTCTCACATAAAATTAATTGATTAATTGATGAATCAAAGTTTAATAACGATAAGAAATATTTGAAAAAAGTGAAATTATGAACGATCAATCAAATGTATACACGAATGATTCCATTGGCGATTTTTTGCGATCCGAGCGTGAAAAGCAAGGCCTGGATTTAAACGATATTTTTCAAATTACCAAAATAAGACCCAATATTTTGGAATTTATTGAGGCGGATCAATTTGATCGCGCATCCACATCAGATATTTTTCTGATAAGTTTTCTGAAATCGTATGCCCAGGCACTCAAACTTGATCCTGAGCCAGTGATTAAAAAATACCAAACCTTTTCTGCCAAAAAAAACATTCAACCGACCAAAGGAAGTTTTGTGAAACGCGGTATTTCTCCTCAGCTTCTAGCAGTTGGTGTTGTTATTATTCTGGCAATCTGTTTGATTATCATGATTGTGCCATCAGTCAAAAAAGGCTTTGCGCCTGATAAAGAGGAAAATAATACTCAAACAGATGTTCTTTTTGGTGAATTGGATAATAATGTGGATTTTTCATACCATAATAAACCAGTCACCTTTACTGAGCATCATCCTGTCTCCAAAACAGTTCAAACAATTCAAGACGATTCAGAACCAGATAATCAAGATGAAAAATCAAAGCCAACACAAGAGATTCAAAAGGTTGTCGATAAATACTCACTACGTTTAAAAGCCATTGAAAAAACATGGTTGAAGATTACAGTTGATGATCAACCGCCAAACGAGTTTATGTTAAAACCAGGCGATGAGCTAAGCAAAGAAGCAGACAATGAATTTCAACTTCTGTTGGGAAATGCAACAGGCCTAGAAATTTACTTAAACGATGAGCTGGTTAAGATTTCCGGGCGGCCGGGGCAGGTTAAGACTTTAAGATTACCATAGCAGCTATTTTGTATCTCGCCACGAACTGACGAAGGAATGCTCTGGAAAAAAAGTTTTCCATTTTGGATGGAGTTCCAAATTTTTCGATTAAATGAGATTGGATGTCACACGCGTTACCTCCCAAATCTAAAAAATTGGGGTTCCAATAAATTGGGAACTGATTATTCGAACATTCCTAAAAATGAAACTGGCATATAACTTGCTTTTTAGTTTCAGTTGCAAAACAATGGGTAGATAATGGATTTCCTTGTTAAAAAAAATATTTTTTTCAAATTTTAGAAAAAGTCTTGTAACCGATAAGATGAACTGATATTATAGTTTTATTGATTTATTAACTGTTTAGCTATTGAAATCAGAGCTTTTGAATTTATTCAAATAGAGACTCGACAATAGCCAGACATAACCAAATTAAATTTGAGAATCAAAAATGAAAACTAAACAAATATTAATATGTGGGTTCGTCATAGTAACATTGTTTTTTATCGCAGCCTGTGACAACCAGGAGGAAACACAAGAGTTTACATATGACTATGAAGAGGAAACACAAATAAAGTCCCGACCAGACTATATTCGGATACCCATTGAAGGTGTTATTCCGACCATAGATCCTGGACTCACTGTGGATATGGCATCCATTGAAATAACAGAACAGTTGTTTTTGGGATTGACAGATTATGACCCAAATACTTACAAAGTCACGCCAGAGTTAGCGGAAAAATGGACTGTAAATGAGGATGGTACTGTATATCGGTTTTATATTCGGGAAAATGCAAACTGGACCAATGGTGAGCCGGTTACTGCTTATGACATTGTCTGGGCGATCCAACGAAATATCAACCCGCAAACAAATTGCCCTTATTCCTACATGTTCAGTATCCTGAAAAATGCCGATGCCATCATGAGTGGCAAAATGAAAGATATTTCCAAAATTGGTGTGCGCGCTATCAATGATAAAGTTGTTGAATTTAAATTGAAAAATGCTGCCGCCTTTTTTCCGGCAATGGTTGGACTATGGATTTACAGACCCTTACCACACAAAAGTATCAAACAGTATGGTGAAGCCTGGACGGATTATCAAAATATTCAAACCAATGGATCATATATGCTTGCGGACTGGAAAAAAGGCAAGGTCATGATTTTGAAAAAGAATCCACACTATTATGATGTTCAAAATGTCGATATACCTGAAGTTCATTATATTATTATTCCTGAAAGTTCTGTGGGGCTTGTCATGTATGAAAATGACGAACTGGATATCGTTGGCGGTGAGTACATGCGAATACCTTTAACCGAAATACCGCGTATCAAAATTGATCCCAAATTAAGAAAAGAATATTCCAACGAACCCAGTTTTTGTACGTACTATTTTGGATATAATACCTTGCGGCCACCTGTTGACAATCACCTCGTACGGAAAGCCATTTCTGCTGCCATTGACAGGCGCTTGCTAATTGAGGTTATTACAAAAGCAGACCAAGATCCTGCTACGACATTTACACGCCCCCCCATATTTGGGTCTGTACCTATTTCTGAAGGCATGGGGGTGAGTTTCAATCCCAAACAAGCACGAAAATGGTTGGCTGAAGCAGGTTATCCAAATGGTAAGGGGCTGCCAGAAATAATTTTGATGCACAACACCTCTGAAGATAATTCAATGATCGCAAAGGCGGTACAAACCTGTGTTAAATATTATTTGAACGTAAATATTATCATAAAGAATAAAGAATGGACGGCTTATGTTGATTCCATAGAGCAACCCAAAACACCTCATATTTTTAGATTAGGATGGTGCGCGGATTATCCGGATGCCAACAATTGGTTGAATGATGTCTTTCATCCAATCAATTCTGCAAACTACATTGGATGGAAAAATGAGGAATTTGCAAGACTTATGGATCGCGCAAAATCGATTAATGACCAGGAAGAACGACGTCAAATATACAAACGTGCTGAACAGATACTTTGTGAAGAGGAAACAGCAATCATTCCACTTTATTTTTATACAGCACCATATCTTGTCAAAAGATGGGTTAAGGGCTGGTATCACATGGCAATGGGCGGACAACATATCCGAAATTGGAAAATTTCCAAGACAAATCCAGAGATGGAATAAGGAAAGATTTGAAAATAAGGTCCCCATTTTTACTGAGGTCACACGCTTTGCTTCCAAAATCTCAAGTGTTGGGACACCAATAAATGAGGAACTGATTTTTCAAGACATCGGAAGCATTTCAATTTTTCAGGTGATGAAAAATCGAAATGTAATATGAATATAGTCACTGATCATACACAATGAGTGAAATCAGTGTTTTATGTAGTCGGGTAGCGCCTGACTGTTTTTTCAAACATAACTAATGATTGAGATACCCATGAAAAAAAATAATAAAAAACGCGTTTATTTAATCGCCAGTACGCTTATTGCGGTTTTTGTCGTTTATTTTGGATTGTCTCTGATTCAAGGAGATAAAAAAACCATATATGTTGGAGTGATGGGCCCAATGAGTGGTAAAGGCAGGGCTTATGGAAAAGCGATGCTCAAAGGTATCAATCTTCGCCTGAAAGAGCTGAAAGATGAAGGTGGTCTTGAAAATTACCGGATCAAATTAATTGTTCAGGATGATAAAAACGATAGTAAAAATGTTGCTGAACTTGCACATAAAATGGCCGACCAAAACAAAGCTGTTATTGTGCTGGGACATTATTTCAGTTCGGTCTCTTATGCAGCGGGACAGATTTACAAAAAGAAAAAACTGGCTGCAATTACGGCCTCAGCAACATCCGATAATGTTACCCTCGAAAATGATTGGTATTTCAGAATCATTCCCACCAACAGCTTCCAAGGAAGTTTTATTGCAAATTATGTGAATAAAACACTCCGAAAGGAAGCAGCATCAATTATTTTTGATGAAGACAGCTATGGTGTGACACTCATGGAAAGCTTTGAAAACTCCGCCGGACGATTGGGAATGAATATTAAGAAAAAATGGTCTTTCAATCATAGTTCGCCCACACTTGATGACGATCTTGAACGTATTACTCGTGAATTACGTGCTATGGATGATCCGGGAATGATTTTTGTTGCAACGCATTCTGGGGAAGGCGTTAAAATTATTACATCATTGAAATATCCTGGAACGACATACTCAATCATCGGACCAGATGCCTTTGGCGGCGAAGCCTTTATTAAATATTTACGAGAATACCCACAAGAAAAGTTAATTCCAGGTTATTATTCCAATGGAATTTATACAATATCCCCTTTTATTATTGACATTGCCAACGAAAAGGCCCAGGTCTTTCGCCATAATTTTGTTGCAAAGTATAAAGAAGAACCATCGTGGGTAACAGCAGGTTATTATGATGCCATGTCTGTTGCAATTCATGCCATTGAAAATGCGGGACTAAATGGCGACAAAAGTCAGATTAATAGAGATCGATATCGCATCAGAGAATTCCTTTCTGCTATGACCAGTCCTGAAAATGGTTATGAAGGTGTGAATGGCAACATTCATTTTAATGTTGATGGTGATTTTGATAAGCCGCTTGCTGTTGGTGTTTATAAAAATCAACGATTGATTTCGACACTAACACAATATCAGTTAATTACAGATCTCAATACTGTTGATAATATGCTTAAAGAAATTCTTGAAGGAAATATTATATTAATTGATGGCAAATTTATGAATAAAACCAAGCTGGTCTACACAGGGATTGATATAAATACCATCAGTGACCTTTCTGTAAAAAATTCCAGTTGTGTGATTGATTTTTACTTATGGTTCAGATTTGAGGGGGAATTTGATGACAGTAATATCGAATTTGTCAACTCGGTTGATCCCTTGTCCTTAAGCCGGCCTGTAATTGAGGAACGAACCGGTAATTTAACAACACGCGCATATCGGATAAAGGCCCCATTTAAGGTCAATTTTCAATTTCATGAATATCCATTTGATAAGCAAACTATAAAAATTCAATTTAGACATGTCAAACAAACTCGTGATAAACTCATTTATATTTCCGATCTTTTGGGCATGAGATTAAAATCATCAAAAAAACGCTCATTTAGCGCGTTAAGCAGTTGGGAAACTGATAGTGCCATGTTTTTTCAAAATGTCATTACCAATAATTCAACACTCGGTGTGCCCAAATTTTTCAACTCCAGAAATTCAATTAAGTATTCTCAATTTAACGCACAAATTCAAATTAAGCGACGAATTGTTAGCTTTTTGATAAAAAATTTAATATTGATTTTTGTTATGATTATGATATCTTATGTTACCTATTATATTCCGCCTGATGTATTTCCCATTCGAATTTCAATAGGAATGAGTACCTTATTGACAACAGCATTTTCTCACATCAAGCTGTCTCAAGAAATTCCGGTTGGCTATATTTTGGCAATTGAGCATGCATTTTTCACTGTGTATGGTTTGGCATCCTTATCTGTATTGGCGTCAGTTCTGATATTCACACAATGGAAACGAACAGAACCTGCTACAGCCACAGACGATATTAAAAGAGAGGCATGGAAAAAAATATGGTTCTTTTCTATGGTTGGCCGGGTTGTTCATCCATTGATCGTTATGTTGATCAGTTTTGTTCTATATTATGTATATGTCCTTGAAAAAACAAATTTAATTACAGTCCTGACTGTTATAATCAGTACTGTAATTGGTATGACAGCACTTATTATCTTGTTTGCTCGAAAATCTCGATCAAGGAAAATTAAGTCAAGTTTACTAAACGAAGACCAAACGAAAGGCAGGAAAAAAGGAAAAGTAGAGATTGAGGCAGGTGCATAGATAAAGAATGTGGCCGGGCAAACATTGTGTTTGCCCGCTGAACAATAATCAGAATCAAACCCATGTCCGGATCTAATATTTTGGTTTCGGACATGACGTTGCCCTGGTCAGCTATGTGACGACCTTTCAGGGCGAAAAATCCCATCTACAAATAAGAGATAGCGTTATAATCAGAAATAAATTTTCCCCCTAACTTGAATTTACGCCCATAAAGGTTAAGGTTATCTAAATAAGATCAGTCAAATAATTATTAAACATTGAAAAAATCCAAAAAATTAGTTATTCTTTATGGGCATCAGAATTAAATATAAGAAAACAGGAGTTTGCGAAATGAAAACGAACATTTTCCATTTTTATGTCACTATTTTGGTTTGTTTTGTATGCACACCTTTGCTCCATGCACAGGATTTATCTAAAATTCAGGTTACAGATCACGCCAAACCATTAGAAGTAGGCGATAATGATACAATAAGAATTGAGCAAAGTTATGGAGAACAAAAGGGGATCAATCAATTTCTTAAATTTGACGCCTTTGATATTGATAAAGGGCAAACAGCTCATTTTATTAGAAATGCAGCTGATACGCATCTGCAAAATGTTATCAGTCGAGTTTTTGGTAGCAAGGCCTCCAATATTGATGGTACAATCCAATCAGATTTTCCGAATTTCTATATTTTAAATCCTGCCGGAATTATTTTTGGCCCTCATGCCAGTTTGAATATTCCTGGGTCTTTTCATGCAAGTACAGCACATTATATCAGAGGAAATGATGCGGAAACAAAATTTGGTATGAATGCGGAGTCCAATGTATTTATGGACCATCCAGCAGCCTTTGGCTTTATTAATAGTGCTGATTTTGGCAGTATTGAAATTCAAGGCCTCGGTGAGTATGACCCCATTGGTGAATACGATCCTGAATTATTCACACCTGGACTATCTGTTGAAGCAGGGCAAACAATATCTCTTATTGGTGGAGATATTGAATTTGAGCAAGGGGATTACTACTACGATGATACCGACAAATTGATCAATCCAGAAACCTTGTATGCCAATGCGGGAAGAATAAACCTTGTCAGCGTTAAATCTGCACATGAAGTGCCCTTGCAGCATATTTTTAAGGTTGATTCCATAGATGAAATTTCTGGCGCGCATTCAGGAGATATCGCAATTGTTTCCAGTAATGATCAAGTTGATACATATCAGTACAATGAGAATAGTGAATGGATTCAAACAAACGATTTAACGACAATTCCTGGTGTAAAAATTGGCGAAATGAATAGCCAGGTACAATTCGGCAACATAATGGCAAATGACAGAACCAGATTGGCTGTGGACAAATTTACTCAGGCACCAGATCCAAATTTTGATTATCAGAGCAGAAGTGGTGAAATTATGATTAAGGGGGGTCAGATTTTTTTGGATAAAACGCGTATTCTATCCCAGAATTGTAGCGATGAAAATGGCGGGAATATTGATATTCAGGGTAAGAGCATCATGTTAAGAAACGATTCTTTTATCTCTACTGAAGTTGCAAGAGATCGGGAAAATGTCAACAATGAAACAACTTACATTGATGGTAAAGGTAATGGCGGCGATATTATTATTTCTGGAAATGATGGCAATCAAGCGGACGCTGTAATGTTGTTTCGGAGTATGATTTCTACCGGAACAAAAAGTCTTGATTCTGAGGCGGCATCCGGAAAAATTGATATCAAAGCACGTAATATTTCGCTTTTATCCTCATTTCAAATAACCGACAGCGTTTTTGATTCTTATGAAAATACCCTTCCTGACGATATTCGTGAAAAATTATTCGAACTGAAAAATATTGACTATACGTCTAAAAATGCATTTATTTCAGCATTAAGCAATATACTAACAGACGAAGAAATTAATAACAATTTGTCATCCATTTTTGAGGGCCTTCAGGTCGGTTCTGCCATTTATTCTGATGTGAATGGATATGGTCAGGGCGGGGATATCAGTTTGAATGCCCTTGAATCCCTGAATATTTTAAGAGAGTCTAAAATTTATGCAAATGCAAAGAATAAAGATGATGATGCAGGTAACGCGGGCAATATAACCATTAATGCACGCACGATTATTCTTACAGAATTGAATGCTGAAATATCCAGCCAAACCCTGGGGCCGGGTGAAGGCGGAAATATTTCGTTATATGCGGATGATTCCATAACAGTAAACGAATTCGCAAGTATTAGAGCTGAGACAGGTTCTAATTCTTCAGGGACTTCTGTTTCCACAAAAGATAATGCGAATGCCGGAAATATCCTGATTGATGCGCCCAGAGTATCGATACTCAAAGGTGGCATAATAGAAAGTTCAACCTATGTAAAAGTAAATGATCAAATAAACAAAGGAAGAGCCGGTAATATTACGATTATTGCTGATGATTTAATTCATTTATCGGGTGCTGATGTTGTTGATGCGGATGCCAGTTCTATCAGAAACAGAAGTCAAAATACAGCGACGAATGCTGGGCGTGGCGGAAAGGTACTCCTTACTGCCAGGGAAATCAAATTTGAAGATGGTGCTTTCATTGGAAGTGAGACCTATGGTGGCGGCGATGGTGGTGATGTCGAATTAATTGCAACCGATAAAATACATTTTTCTGGTACAGATAATGCGGGTTACGCCTGTAAAATTTATACAAACAGCAGTTTTGCAAACAGTACTTCAACTGGAGAGCAAAGAACAACCGCTGGAAAAGCAGGAAATATCCGATTGGAAGCGACAAACCTGATAAGGCTTGAAGATGGCGCAGGTGTAACTGCCAGTACTTTGGGACCAGGGCCTGGCGGATCGGTTTCGATAGAAAATACACAAAAAATGGAACTTATTGGTGGTAATCCACATGGCGAAAATGAAGATGGTTTCGCCAGCGGCATATTTGCGAGATCTGCCGGTAAAGGCAGATATGTTGGAGATGCAGATTCAATATCCATAAAGGTGGATGATCTCATTATTACTGGCGGTGCAGTCGTTTCTAACAGCACATTGGGGGCTGGTAATGCAGGAGATGAGAGTTCTTTTGCTTTGGATTTAAATATTAAAAAACAACTTATTATTTCAGGTGAGGGGGAGGCCCCTCCGCAAGAAGATCAGTTGAGCAGTCAAATCAATTTTAATCGCATGTATTCATCAGAAGGTGACTACCGCAGCGGCATCTATTCAACATCTGAGAGTACTGAACCCTATGCCGGCAAAGCTGGCAAAATTAAAATTTCCACGCCTACCCTTCAATTGAGTGATCGCGCCACAATTTCAACCGCTACAAAAGGGGCTGGAGAAGCCGGTAACATTGAATTGAATAATGTCATAGACATTTCACTAACCAGTGAAGCAACAATTTCCTCGGCATCCTTTTCAGACTCTAATATTCAGCATTTTGTGGTTGATGATCTGGACAAAGTGGATGCTTTGGATATTTCCAATGGAGACATCGTGACACTTCAAAAAAATAATGCTGAAAGTGTAAATTATTATTATAAAAAAGGGGCTGACAATCAGGTTCAATGGATTGAACTTAATTCTTACAACGACACAATGACAAAATATTCCTTTAGAATTTTTACGATCAGCGATGAAAACCCCTTAACATCAATTATTCCTGAAAAAGGAGATGTTGCCATTGATGGTGATAAATATTATTATTTTTATCAGGTATGGAAAGAGTATTCAGGTATATTGAAGCCCGAAGATATTCCTGCATTCATGAATAATGACATTTTCAGTTACACTTACAGGCAGGGGGACATATCCCAACTGGTCTATATTGATGATAATATCAACAAAAGTTTGACTTATAACGATAAAGGTGCCTGGGAAGCATTACCTGAAAATTATAATTTTGCGGATAACCATTCAGATTATTTCAATCAGAGTGGTATTGATACCCAGAGCGCAAACCTGATATCTTTCATTGATGACCGCACAAGACAGTTTGAACAGTATCTCAATAATGGCAGTCAATGGAAAAAACTACAATATGATGGCGATGCCGGAGAAATTCATGTTTTAAGAAATGAACAATTGAAACTGACACATGCCGGCACATCAATCAGCACATCAACTTATGGTCGGGGAGATGCCGGACTTATTGAGATTGGCTCACTGAACATTCAACTTGATGACCATAGTGAAATATCCTCAGCAAGTCAATCAACCGGAAATGGGGGGAATGCCGGACAGATAAATCTTGGTAATGACGCACTTGATATTCAATTGTTAGATATCAGTACATCTGCCCAAATTAATACGTCTACTGAAGGCCTGGGGGATGCTGGAAATATTGTAATATTTTCAAAAGAGATATCAATGAAAACTGAAGGGGCAATCGCTTCATCAAGCAATGCGCCGGGCGACAGTGGTAATGCCGGAAATATTATTATTCATGCTGGCTCACTGTCATTGATTCATGAAAACACGTCTGTCAATACTTCTACTTATGGTCAGGGAAAAGCGGGAAACATCGACCTGCTTGTCAAGAATCTGGATTTGGATCAAAAAGCGAGTATATCATCAGCAAGCAATAGTATTGGTAATGGTGGCGATGCCGGTGTGATTCGAATTGGTCTGGCATACCAAGATAATACCAATCCTGATACCAAGGCAGACAAACCCTGGCATATCACAGAACCATCAGATAAAATTCGGGTTATCAATGGCAGTTCAATCAGTACAGCCAGTGCTGGCGCTGGTAAAGCGGGTATCGTGTTATTGGGCGCTAAAAATATTGATGTCCATCAATCAGCTTCAATTTCATCAGCAAATTCTTCAGTTGCAGATATTATTTATTTTAAAGAGAAAGTTGAACAGATAGAAAATTTAACCGATAGAATTGGCGCTGTTGTCGAAGTTGCGGATGATGGCCAGGGCAATCCCAAAACATATATTTATACCGGTAAAGGGAATACTTATGGATGGGAAGAAAAAACAAAACTTTCTTTAAATCGTGTGGAAAACATTGCAGCACTGAAGTCTTTGAATGTTGATCCTGGTGATGTGGCAAAAGTCGCCGATGCTGGTGATGGGTATTCGAAAAATTTTGTTTTCGATGGCGCTGACTGGCAACCCATTGACAGCGTTAAAACAGTACAGGTTTACATCAGGAAAACAACAAATGACTTGAGTCCCAACATTGACGATAAAATTAGTGCTGAAAAAGGAGATATTCTGTATACCACAAGCAATTCAAGTTATTATATCTGTGAAAATAACACATGGAACCCCATACAAGAGCCAACAGTTTCAAAAAATTTTCAAATCGATTCTAATGGTCCCATAACAAAAATTGAAGATATCCCGGATACCCTCATATCAAAAGGAGATCGTGTCAATGAATATGATACCAAGAATCATGTTCGTATCGATAATACCTGGGAGCAAGTTTATAAAGCAGGAAATGCAGGGAATATAAATATTATTGCCGAAAATGAAATTTCTCTCCAGAACAATGGCTCCTTAAATACCGAAGCCATCAGTTCGGGAGGCGGGAAAATCTCTATTGAAGGAAAAGACACGCTTTACCTTTTTCAGGGATTGATAACCGCCAGTGTCCAAAAAGGTTTTGGAGCGGGTGGTGATATCAATACGCGCTCTAATTCAGTTTTAATGAACCACAGTGGTATTGAGGCAAATGCTGTTGAAGGTGATGGTGGTGCCATATTTATTAAGACAGAACAATATATTAAATCTAATGACAGCTATGTGACTGCCACCTCCGAACGTGGTAATGATGGAACAGTTAAAATTGATGCACCAAAGGTAGATATCAGTAAAGGTCTCGTTGTGCTTCCCGCAAATTTTTTAGATGCCACGCGTTGGGTTAAGACGCCTTGCGCGCTTCGTTCTGGTGAATCTGTCAGCCGGCTGGTTCTTGAGGGACGTGATGCTATTCCCACTTCCTTGATTGACTGGCAGCCCAGTCCGCCATTGGATGTTACTGATATCAAAAAATCCGAAAAAAAGAAAAAGTCAAGTAGACGAAATCATCCCACCTTATTGAAATCAAAAAATAATTTATATTTAAAAAAAGATTTGACCCTAAATTAATATCAAACACATGAAGGAGTTATTGGCATGCAATTGAAACATACCTTTGTATTATTTGCCTTATTAATTTTATTAACTTGCTTGAATTTAAAACAACTTCAGGCAGAAGAAGATCCTCTTCCCAACGACTTGCTGGATAAAAAAACTGAAGTTCCGCTCTTGCTGCCAAAACTTAAAGAAGATACAGAACAACGTTTATCTTCTGCAGCTTCAGTGTATGTGAACAAGTTTATTCTTGAAGGCAATTCGGTTTTTTCTGATGACGAATTGGATTTTATCGTCTCTCCATACCAGGAAAGAGAAATATCTTCCGAAGAATTACATGAAGTAAAAAACAAAATTTCTCTATTTTATTATAGCAAAGGTTATGTCAATTCCGGTGCAGTGATACCCGATCAAAAAGTAACTGATGGCCATATTCGTATCAAGATTATTGAAGGTATTTTGCCCAAAATATCAGTCTCAGGGAATACCTGGTTGAAAAGTAATTATATTTCACGCCGTCTTGAGATTGCAACTGGTGATGGAAAAGCGCCTTTAAATATCAATACATTGCAAGATCGACTCAAAATTATCAAACAAGACCCTATTGTTGAAAATATCAATGCCAATCTGAGTCCGGGCCTGAAATTAGGAGAGGCTGAACTGGAGGTTTCTGTAAAGGAAGCACGTCCTTATTTTTTGAACTTTGAATTCAGCAACAGTAATTCACCCAGTGTCGGCGCTTATCGCGGTGATGTTATCTTTGAACATATCAATATGACCGGTTATGGAGACCGGATACGTTTCAAATATGGTATTACTGAAGGCTTGAACACCTATGCCTCAAAATATGTTTTTCCCATCAATCGGTGTGGATCAACGTTTTCGTTAATTGCTGATCGGTCAAAATCTGAAGTAGTCATTCATCCCTTTGATGATTTGCGGATAACCGGTGATACGACAACTTTAGGATTTGGTTTCAAGCATCCCTTTTATAAAACAGTTGCTTCCGAATTCTTAATGGGCTTAAATTTTGAACATCGCAAAAGTAACACCTATATTTTTGACGATCAAGATTTTAGTTTTTCCCTGGGTGTTGATAATGGCGAAAGCAAAGTATCAGTCCTCAGATTTTCTCAGGAATGGATACAAAGAAGTCTCTCTCAGGTAATTGCCGCGCGTTCAACGATCAGTATTGGTATGGATATTTTAGATGCTACAGACATAACAAAAGACCCGGGTTCCATTACGAAGACAAATGTTGATACGATTCCCAAAGGAACCTTTGCGACCTGGTTGGGTCAGTTTCAATGGATAAAAAGGATTGCAGATACGCAACTCATAACACGCCTGGATTTACGACTATCAGATAGTCCGCTCCTTCCGATTGAAAAATTTGCCATAGGTGGACGCGGCACTGTTCGGGGTTATCGTGAAAATCTGATGACACCGGATAATGGATTGGTCGCATCAGTGGAATGGCGTGTGCCTGTTGCGCATTGGAATATTCCGGCCTTGACTAATAATCAAAAGATGGGGACAGTTTCTCTGGCACCTTTTATTGATTTTGGCTGGGGGGGCAATAGAAAATCTGAACAGCCGAATCCCAGATCCATATCCAGTATTGGCCTGGGTGCACGATGGTTAATCAGTGAGCATTTATATTCTGAAATTTATTGGGGATATGCACTTCGAGATGTTGAGCAAGCAACAGAGCATGATATACAGGATGATGGCATCCATTTTTTGATTACTGCCAATGCATTTGAATAATTGAATCCATTCGAGAAAATTATATTGTAAATGTTCGTACATGTGCTTATCATGAATATGGAATTGTGATATGAACAAATTAAAAAGTGTCAGTAGACGAATAATCATCTTTATCCTTGCAATTTGGTCAATTACTGCGCACGCAGAATCTATTGCACCCTTAGATAATAAATCTCCATTTTTGCCTTCATTAAAAGATAAGCCCTCACATCTGTCGCAACTGGGCGAAATATATGTTTCTAAAATTTATGTTACCGGGAATACAATTTTCAAACGAACAGATCTTGATTTCATTCTTAAACCATACGAAAATAGAATTGTCAAAGCTGAGGAACTTCATGAAATAAAAAATAAACTGTCAATGTTCTATATTTCAAAAGGTTATGTTAATTCAGGCTGTATATTAAAAGACCAGCGAATTGAAAGTTGTAAAATTGAGTACCAAATAATCGAAGGCGTTTTAGATGAAGTCTTTGTCGAAAGCAAACGCTTGAGCGATTCCTTTATTGAGAAACGTATTCGCCTGTCAACAGGTGATGGTAAACGCCCCTTTAATATCAATGAACTACAAACTCGTTTAAAACTACTGAAACAAGAACCTTCCATTGAAAATATTAATACCTATGTCAAACCAGGACTGAAAAAAGGAGCGGCCAATCTCAAAGTGGTTGTTCAGGAGGCCAATCCTTTTCGGGTAACGATGGATTGTCATAACCATAATTCACCAGGAATTGGGGGGTATCGTGGTGATTTAACGTTTAAACATTTAAATGTATTGGGTTGGGCGGATTCTTTCTTGTTTCAATATGGTGCCACAGAAGGGCTGAACAATTTCAAAGCCCAATATGAAATACCTGTGAATCGCCGAGATACACGACTGAATGTATCAGTGGATCATTCTCAGACCAAAGTTGTAGCAGATTCATACAGCGCCCTTGATATTACAGGAGATACAACTTCGTTCACTCTGGGAATAAACCATTTTTTATATCGGACCCCTGCAACAGAATTTACAATGGAAATGGCCCTGGAAACACGTGAGAGCAATACAGAATTGCGTGGAGAACCTTTCACTTTTTCCGATGGTGTCATTGATGGCAACAGTAAAGTCTCTATTCTAAAATGTTCTCAACAATGGCTGTATCGAAGTTTTAATCAGGTTCTGGCAGTTCATTCATCATTCAATTTCGGAGTGGATATTCTGGATGCAACGATCTCTGATAATGACAACTCGCCCGATGGAAAATATGTTGCTTGGCTGGGACAGTTTCAATGGATTCGTCGATTGTCATTTTTGCATAGTCAGTTAATCACGCGTGTTAGCATGCGTCTTTCTGATGACCCCATGCTGGCAATCGAAAAGTTTTCAATAGGCGGCGCGACTACTGTTCGGGGCTATCGAGAGAACTTGATTATCTCAGACAGTGGATTTATTGGATCAATTGAGTGGCGAATCCCAATAGGAAAATATCCTTTTTTTGCGCTTTCTAAAACAATCAATGATGGTCAACTTCACCTTGCACCATTTATAGATTATGGCAAAGGGCGTAATAATAATTCAGATCTTGATCCCGACACACTTCTGGGTGCAGGTCTGGGGTTGAAATGGCAAATCTCATCATCCGCGTTTGCAGAAATCTATTGGGGTGCAGCATTGGAAGATGTTGAAATTGAAGCGGATTCAGATATTCAGGATGATGGGATTCACTTTTTTATTTCCTGTCAATTATATTAATTCCTTAGGAATGCTATGAAAATAAGTTCCCCATATATCTTGAACATATAATTGTTGGGCACGAAGAGACGTAGCATGCTACGTCCAGCCATTCAAAATAGGGAACATTTATTCATTGTATTCCCAGAATCAGTAGATAATCCCCACATACCCTACAAAACTATCTGATGGACTTTTATCATAGCTTGTGGCATATACAAGCGATTCAGATTCTGTGGCGCCCAGTTGTTTCACAGCTTCAATCGCAGCAGCCGCAGCCCCCCCACAACAGGCATTACGATTGTTTAATGATTCATTGATAACTTTTTCAGGCTCCATATCCAACATAAGTTCAACAATGCGACGATCATTTTCATAGCGTACCCAATTCACAGCTTCTCGCCCACGACCTTTTGTTGTCATGCCAAAATTGGGGCCATAATGTGTGAGATCTGTGGAGCCTAAAACCATTATCTTCAATTTTTTCTTTTCTGCATACTTAACAATTGTTTTGCCAATCTCAAGACTATCTGGATTTGGTGGAACGCCCATCGCCACGACTTTTGCATTGGGGAAAAAATATTTGATCAAAGGCATTTGCAACTCAATTGTATTGTCCTGATAAAATTTTGATGGTGTCTCAATTTCAAATGTAAATCGGTGGGTCATCATCTGAGCTAATTCTTCATGAACTCTAATTAAGCCCAGGGGGGTTTCCCATGCCCCTTCTGGCATGATGATATTGGGCCCATTGGATGGCAGATGCATTCCAAATATAATAACAACATCCGGATCTTGAAGACCTTTTAGACAATACATGACATTACAGGCAATTTGACCTGAAAATTGCCATCCTGCATGGGGTACAATTCCGCCAACACGTTTTATATTTTTAGAAGATACCGAAACATTAAGCCTGGTAAATCTTTCAATTTCTTGTTTACATTCGTTTTCTGTTCCCGGATACCAGCTTCCCGCAAATTTTGCTTTTCTGACATTCATTTTTATCTCCTTTCATGTCTTGTTTTTCATTCCTGCAATTGTTATATATTATTACGAAACAATGCCTAATTGTCAACATCCAAGTGAATTGGTTCAAAAATTTGTGATTTCATCCTCAGACATCGGTTTGATTTTGGTTGTTGAATGCATCTCACAATATACACCCTTTGTTTGGTAATACACCCGATTTAACTTGAATTATATGTATTCGTATAGTAATTAATCAGAAATATTGTTCCTGCCTATTGGAAATACGAGCCATTTGAAAGGACTAAAATGCAAAATAGTACCAATATGACATTCGAATCTGCAATAGAATTTTCAAAAATTCCAGACAACAATATCCAGGGGATTTTGAAAAAAGCCAATGCGTTACGTAAGCAACATAAACAAAACAATGTTTTCACATGTGGTATTCTAAATGCAAAATCCGGTTTCTGTAGTCAGGACTGTGCCTTTTGTGCGCAATCTATTCATCATCAGACAAATGCAACAACCTATCCCTTGTTTGACAAACAAAAAATTATTGATCAGGCGCTAAAATTTGAAGATTATGGGACAACCCATTTTTCAATTGTCACGAGTGGATTTATGTTGGATTTCCATGAAATGGATACCATTTGCAATGCCATCATTGAAATTAAAGCAAGAACAAACATAACCATTTGCACATCACTGGGGACAATATCATCTCAAATGGCGAATCAATTGAAACAAAGTGGAGTAACAAATTATCATCACAATCTGGAAACGGCACAAAGTTTTTTTAGTCAGATTTGCACAACTCATGATTATCATGACGATATTGAAACCATACACCTGGCAAAATCGGTGGGTCTCAAGGTTTGTTGTTGTGGAATTATGGGATTGGGAGAATCATGGGAACAACGTATTGAACTGGCTTTTCTGCTGAGAGAATTAAACGTTGATTCCATTCCAATCAACTTTCTTAATCCAATCCCTGGCACCAAACTTGAAAATCAGGCATTGTTGACATCATCGACAGCATTAAAATGTATTGCACTGTTTCGTCTGATTCATCCTGAAAAGGATATTGTTATCTGCGGCGGCCGTGAAATTACACTTCAAAAAGACCAGCCTCGTTTATTTTTTGCGGGAGCGAATGGATTGATGATTGGAGATTATTTAACAACTCCTGGTCAACAAATCGAAACAGATTTGAAGATGATTCGTGATTTGGGTTTATGTGTCAAAGGATATGAGTGTAACCAAAATTGCCGGTGAATAAAATACGCTTCTCATAAAGTCGGATATTGTTTTTCTTAGCCCTGAAAGGGCAGCAACATACCAGCCCAGGGCAGCGCCCTGGGAAAAAATCAAGC
>Ga0272440_1000323_pt1 | contig 40542 bp, 31 predicted proteins | sample SSMMMBAug17_FD_192440 | JGI IMG/M metagenome (GOLD analysis project Ga0272440, IMG submission 192440) | Marine sediment archaeal communities from Little Sippewissett salt marsh, Falmouth, MA, United States - SSM-MMB-Aug17 | ecosystem: Environmental > Aquatic > Marine > Wetlands > Sediment ...
TGCATGCCTCATGAATTCTAATCATTATTTCATGGAGTCTTGATTCAACTTCTTTACGAGACCAATTAATTCGCATACTGTTTTGACTCATTTCAAGTCCGCTTGTGGCAACACCGCCAGCATTTGCTGCTTTCCCAGGTCCATAGAGAATTTTTGATTGAAGGAAAATGTCAATTGCTTCAGGTGAGGATGGCATATTGGCACCTTCAGAAATACAAAAACATCCATTTTTGACAAGCTGCTCCGCATCATTCTGTAAAATTTCATTTTGTGTGGCTGATGGAAAAGCGATGTCCGCTTTAATCATCCAGGGACGTTTACCTTCAAAATATTCACAGTTTTTCTTTTCAGCATATTCTTTTATTCGGCCGCGTTTTTCATTCTTAAGCATCATTACAAAAGACAGTTTTTCATCATCAATACCTTTTGGATCGTAAATACATCCATTTGAATCTGACAATGTCACACATTTACCGCCCAGTTGATTGACTTTTTCTACAGTATATTGAGCCACATTTCCAGAACCAGATACCAGACATGTTTTGCCTTCAATACTTTGTTGGCGAGTTTTCAACATTTCTTCTGCAAAAAACACTGCTCCATATCCAGTAGCCTCCGGTCTGATTAAACTGCCACCCCAGTTGAGTTTTTTACCTGTCAGCACACCGGTGAATTCATTTCTCATGCGTTTATACTGGCCGAAAAGAAAGCCAATTTCTCTACCGCCGACACCAATATCTCCCGCAGGAATATCTGTATTCGGACCGATATGGCGAGACAGTTCAGTCATAAAACTTTGACAAAAACGCATGACCTCATTGTGCGATTTGCCTTTTGGATCAAAATCTGATCCCCCTTTTCCACCGCCCATGGGAAGTGTTGTGAGGCTGTTTTTGAAAACTTGTTCAAAAGCCAAGAATTTTAAAATGCTTAGATTGACACTTGGATGAAATCGCAGACCACCTTTATATGGCCCCAGTGCGCTGTTCATTTCAATTCGAAATCCTTTGTTGATTTGAATGTCACCATTGTCATCAACCCAGGGCACTCTAAAGAAAATAATCCGCTCTGGCTCTATCATTCTTTCAAGAATTTTTTCTTTATAATATATTGAATTATTCTCAATAAGTGTTGTAACTGAATCTACTACTTCACTTACAGCCTGATGAAATTCAATTTCTCCGGGATTATTGTTCATTACTTTATTCATGATCTCGTTTTTCATTTTTGTTCCTTTCAAAAAAAAATTATCAACATCGTTAATTTTTCGATGCGGCAGGATAAAAACATTCTTCCTTAAGTGGAATTGTCTCTCGCAAATATTTTCCTGCCATATTTGTTAATTCCAAATACATACACAACATATTAATAAATGAGCGATCTTAAATGATAGAATCATTCTAAAATCTTTCAGTCGCGTATATCCAATTAATTTAAATGCCTTAAAGCCTTAACTTGCGTTGTTTAGCATTATATCAAGATTACATAAGAGCAATGGATATGCCAATTTATAACAAACCTGTCAGTATAATTGTAGCTATCTAAATTCATTGATGATATTATTTTTTTTTGCTGATATCAAAAAATATTGGGAAGAATTGGGTTGGTTGAAAAGCAACAGCCAATAGGGGGCTGGCTCCAATAAACGTGAGTCCAGTGCAATGATTACTGGCAGTGAATTTGTATTGAATTATTTCATGAATAATAAATTCACTAAATATAAAGGAAAGATCCTTGAAAACGTTAATTGTAAAATAGATCTTAAAGAAATAAATTTTTCTAATTTAGCTGTTCAAAAATTGAACAGCCCTGCTGATATATCAACAGTGATTATTTTTTTCACCATACTTTTTAATTCGGTGACGCAGTGTGTTTCGACTGATACCAAGCATTCTGGCTGCTTTGACCTGATTATTGCCACACATTTTTAATGCTTGTGAGATTAGTATTTCTTCGACGATTTCAATGATATTCGCATGAGTATTGGTCTCGGAAATCTTGAAAATTTCAGGAATGAGGCTTTCCATTTTTTCCTTGAGTTCGTTGATCAGTTGTTCTGGTTGAACATCTTCATTGGCATGGTCGGATTTTGATTCAATTTCAATCAAATGATCTTCCAACAAAACATCCCCTGAACATAGTAATACAGAGCGTCGTATGGCGTTTTTCAACTCTTTGACATTGCCGGGCCAGACATGTGACTTCAATTTATTAATTGCAGCATCTGATACATATTGAATTGTTGTTTTAGAATATTCCATACAGAAACGTCCAACAAAATAATCCACTAATGAAGGAATATCCGCCAAACGATTTCTTAAAGGCGGCAAGTGAATAGAAAAAATTTTTAAGCGCCAGTACAAGTCTTCTCTAAACCGACCCGCTTCAACTTCTTTTTCCAGGTTTTTATTCGTGGCCGCGATGATTCGAACTAGTAAAAAATAATGTCGCATCAAGATTCAGATTCGATAATTGATTGAATTAGATGTCTTCCATTTTCATAAAAAATCTGATGATAAAATTTGGGGTCAAGACTGAGTTTTATGAGATTTTCAATCTCAGTCTCTCGAGGATAGATAACATTTGGAAAGTCAGAACCATAAACTATTCGATCTCTATATTTTAACAGCAATGACGCGTCCAGGTTGAAGTGAAGTTCATTTACAGGTAGAAATGAAAATGTGGTATCAAGGTAAAGGTTTTTGTAATCTGCCAAAAAGTCCATAAATTGTTGATATTCAAACCCACCCATATGCGCAATATTTGCAGGAAGTTCTGTGTATCGTTTCAATACTGGCTCAAAATGCGCAGCCCCCACATATTTGTTTCCAGCAGGTCCAGTGCCAATATGAAGCAATAGACGTTTATTCTTTTTCATAATAAGTTCATATAAAGGAAACATACGTTCATCATGCGGATAAAACTGTGTAACAAGAAATTGCAATTTTATTCCTAAGACTTTGGGATGATCCAGAATATCTCTGGCAATTTCCATTGCGTTATCGTCGTCAGGATGAAATGCGGCAAAACAATAGATATCGTCATATTCATCCAAGATTTTTTTATTCCATAGATTAAGCCCTTTCGCCACATCTTTTTTATGCGCATAATTGGCATAAACAAATGGACGCACGTTTCTTTGAAATAAATAATCAATGCAATCCCGGGCATATAAAGGGTGAAGAATTGTCCAATTATATACAGATGAAAAATAGTTCCAGATGGCATCGAACAGGCGATCTGGAAACAGGTGAACATGAAAATCAATTAATTTTTTTGGGGGTGACATTATCCTCTCCATATTATTAAAACCTGTTGATAAATACTCGAAAAATATGTTTCTTATGTGAACAACTGACGTAAAAATGGGAAAACTTTGTGTCAGAACGTTCCAAAATTAATAATTCAAATATATATTGAAAATCCCTTGAATTTCAATAAAAAAGTTGTTAATAATTAAACTTTAATAAGTTATAAATATTTGAGACTGTTTTAAACAGCCAAATTGCCAACTGATATAAATAACGAACGTATCTGCTGCCAGACAAATAATACGTTTGGAGTCAGCTGCGCTCTGAAGAAAGGGGATTATACTATGAGCAACGTAAAATCAACGAAATGTTCCGGGTGTCAACAAACCTATCGTGTACCAGAATCAAAAGAAGGAAAAACAGCGACTTGTAAGAAATGTGGAAAAAAATTTAAAATTCAATTTGAAGACACACCCGCAGCAACTGCAAAAAGCACAAAAGAGAAGCCTCCCAAGCCTGATACGACAACGCCTCAAACCGAAACTCAACCTGCAAAAGAGGATCCGAAGGAGGTGGCTGATGCATCAGATACACCTCAGGAAGAAACCCCTTCGAGTGATGACGCAAAGCCTGAATCCCCTGAATCAACCAGTACAGATAATTATGATGCAATAACTGATGCCAGTACCTCAGATGTTCCAGGTAATGCTGAAGAATCTGGACAAAAATCGGAGGAATCTGTTGCCCCTCAGGAAGATGCGCCTCCCCCAAAACCCAAAGAGAAAAAGAAAATGCTCGAATATGATACCAGCTATCGCCCACTTGATCCAGATACTTTGATGGAATCTCTTGATATTGTTGTGTCTGAGGATAAATTGCAAGCACATCTGGTTGTCAAAAAGCCTTTGGATCGAGATACGACTTACAAAGATATCCATTTTTTTCTGGGAGAAAAGAAAGTCCTTTTTGGTGTTGTTGATGAAGATAAAATTAAAAATTTTCTTAAAAAGAAACTTCTTCATAATCGTCCATGGCTCATTGCTGAGGGCAAGCCACCTGAAGAACCAACCGATGGTGAGGTTAATTATTTATTTGACATTGATCCTTTAAAACGCCCGGTTGTCCCGGAAGAGGGGGAATCAAAAGAAAGAGTCGATTTTAAAGATCGTGGTGAAATGCCTTATGTAAAGTCAGGCGATCTTGTGGCAGAGCGTAAACCCGGTCTTCCCGGGGTACAGGGAATGGATGTTTATGGTGCGCAAATTAAAACAAGAAAGGCCAAGCAAGCAACATTGCGCGTTGGAGAAGGCGTTGAATTATCATACGATAAACGTCTGGCCAACTCAAAAATTGATGGCATGCCTGTTTTACAGGTAGAACGAAATCAGGAAAAAGTCATTGTTGTACCAGAATACTTTATCAAGGGTGATGTCAATATGAAAACCGGTAACGTCAGATTTAAAGGGCCGGTTGTCGTAAAAGGGACTGTTGAAAATGGTTTTAAAGTGATCAGCGCATCACTCGTTGCAAATGAAGTTATGAAAGCAACTGTCGAAGTTGAAGGTGATGTCGTTGTTGCCGGCGGTATTATTGGTGCAAATATTAACAGTAAGGGAAAGCTTGAAGCAAAATTTATTAAAGGGGCTGTTATTGATACCATGACCAGTGTTTCTGCACCGCAGGGAATCATAGATTCAAAGGTTTACACAAGTGGTGAGTGCATTGTTGAAAAAGGTAAAATCCTGAACTCTCAGGTGTATGCATATCAAGGCATTACAACACGCGATATCGGTTCTTTTACGTCGCCTGAATCAACGTTGACTATTGGAATTGACCCTGCCTTATTAAAACAGGTGACTCAATTAGAAACTGATCTTGCTGAAAAGAAAAAAGCCCTGGAAAAATTTAAAGAAGAAAACAAAGTGCCTGAAGATATTGCTGAACAGCTTGAACAACTCAATGCCAAAATATTACCGCTTCAGGACTCTGTTGAAAAAACTGAGGCCATCAGGCCATCATTGGCGCAAAAATTGGACGCTGCAAAAAAGAAAGGCAACAAAAAAGAGCTTCAACTGACAATCAAAACTGTGAAAGAGATCGAAACCAAATTCCAGGCAGCCAAAGAAAACCTGACAAAACTCAAACAGGAACGTGAAAAACTTGAAGGCGAACTGGGCGAGCTTCCACAAATGGAAAAGGAGCTGACAGAACTTCAAGCAAAACTTGATGAAGTGAAAACGCTCATATCTGATGATCGTCAGAATGCGCCAATCAAGGTTTTCGGGACTGTTTATCGAAATACGATTGTTAAAGGTGTTCATGCCGAACATGAAATTAAAGATGATGAAAAGAAAGTTGTGATTCAAGAAATTTATAAAGTTGATGAGGAAGATAAGGTTGAATCTGTCATTATTACTGAACCTTTAAAAGAAAAGGAAAAATAGATTTATTGGCTGCTTTTTGTGCTTCACTGCGATATAAATGAGGCATTGCCAATACTTTTTACAAATGTTTTACAATCTAAACAATTGACATAAATAAAAATCCTCTTTATAAATCTATTATACATGGGCGTATGAAAAAGTTAGGGGGACATGAATTCATTTAGTGTTCCCCGTACTTGTACATACGTCCTTTATACATCCAGCGTGTGTTATTAAAGTAAAGAGGATTCTTAAATGAATGCCCTTAATCTTATTCAGGTAAATCAAATACCTGATGTTTAAGTATCGTTTTCCCGCTTTTGAGAAAAAGACACGCAATATCAAATTGAGTTGTTCGAGACATATTTTATGATGAAAGGAGTTCATTATGTTAGATTTTTTACCCGGACCACTTAAAGGCATTATTTCGGTAATTGTTTATTTTTTTAACACTGTTCTTTGCGCCACTTTTCTTTATCCTGTCGCATTAATAAAATTTCTGATTCCTCACCATCATGTTCGACGATGCTGTAATATTGTTTTGGATAAAATGGGAAGTTATTGGATCAGCGTTAATTCCTGGAATATTCATTTGACCAAAAGAATTCGCTGGCATGTGACAGGCTCCGACACACTGGATAATCACAACTGGTATCTGGTTATTGCCAATCATCAATCATGGGTTGACATTCTGATTTTACAATACATTTTTAATAGAAAAATTCCATTTTTAAAGTTTTTTTTAAAAAAAGAACTGATCTGGGTGCCCATATTGGGTCTGGCATGGTGGGCACTTGACTTTCCTTTTATGAAACGATATTCAAGGTCCCTGATAAAGAAAAAACCACATCTTAAAGGCAAAGATATCGAAATTACAAAACGTGCCTGCCAGAAATTCAAGGATAAACCTGTATCTGTCATGAATTTTGTTGAAGGTACACGCTTTACTGATAATAAACACAAGCATCAATCATCACCATACAATCATTTGTTACGCCCAAAATCAGGCGGGATCGCATTTGTTTTGGCTGCTATGGGGGATTATATCCAAAACATCCTCAATGTTACAATTGTATATCCAGGTGGAAAAAAATCGTTTTGGCAATTTGTTTGCGGGGATGTGACCGATATCATTGTTTCTGTTGAAGTGTTACCCGTCTATGATTACTTAACTGGTGATTATTTTAATGATGCCGGATTTAAGCAATCTTTCCAGGATTCAGTTAATGCGTTATGGGCAAAAAAGGACAAAAAAATCCAAATGCTTTATGATGAGTGGGATATTTTGTCTGCTGAAGCGCATAAGCTAAAATCCAATTAATACCACAAGATTTGCCCTTACAGAACGTTATCGTACATAGAATTCCTATAATCAAAAAAAGGAGTCATTGATGAAACAAAGAATAATAGGTTTCATTTTTTTTGGGGTTCTTTTTAATCTATTGGTAAATTTTACAGGTTCTGCATTTTCAGAAGACGCTTTGAACACTTTTACTTTCCAGGGCAGACTTGAAAACGCAAATGGTGTACCTGTCAGCTCGACACTCAATATGACATTCAAGCTATATGATAATCAAAACAGTTGCCTGTGGTCAGAATCATTGCCAGTAACAGTCATTGCAGGAGCGTTTGACCTGATGTTAGGAAAATCAATATCAAATCCAATTGCTTTTTCAGTAAATGAACAGGCCAGATATATTGGTCTTGCAGTTGGAGGAGATCCTGAAATGGAACCAAAACAAGAGATTGGCAGTGTACTAAGATCTGGATTGGCATTGAGTGTTGCAGATGCTGCGATAACATCATCGAAATTGGCTGATAATGCAGTATCACCAGAAAAACTTGCAGGCGCAAGTGGCGCATTGACTTCTGGTACAAGTGGACAATCACTTCTTTCAAATGGTAATGGCACATTCAGTTGGGGGAACATAAACCTTGACTCAGTTTCAGCGTCAATACTCACTGGAAATATATCTACTGACAGATACTCCGCATTGGACGATCTTGTAATAGAAGGTGCTGCCGATGTGTCAATAGATGAAATTGGATACTTGAATGGTGTTACCAGTGCCATTCAAACACAATTAAATTCAAAACTATCTTCCAGCAGCCCTACATTTACTGGTACCACAAATTTTACTGGTAATCAGTGGAATAGTTTTGTTGTCATGGGAAATACAACGACGACTCAAAAATTATATTTCAGTATTTGTGATAGTTATGCAAAAATTCATACTGCTGGAAGCACTTTGTATATGACCAATGATGGACAACATTTTGGTTTAGGGAGTCAATATAGTTCCAGTTATCAATTATATTGCAATGGTAATGCTGCCAATTCAACCGGATCATGGGCGACTATTTCTGATAAGCGATTGAAAAAAAATATTAAACCGATAAAAGGTGCGTTTAAAAAGTTATCTCAATTAAAAGGTATTACTTATGAATGGATTCACCCTGATGAACATGGAAAACAAACAGGCGCAAGATTTGGATTTATTGCGCAGGATGTTGAGAAAATTTTTCCAAATTGGGTTGCAGAAGACACGCCCAGAGGCAAAGACAAAAAGCTTATCCCCAAAGACAAAAAAATAAAAACGCTTCAGTTTTCTTACAGTTTTAATGCTTATGTTCTTGAAGCCATTAAGGAAATAAAAGCTGAAAAGGACAATGAAATAAAGGTATTACAAGAAGAAAATCAAAGGCTAAAAGCTGAATTCAAGGTGATAAAGGAATTCTTTTGCAAGGAACAATCGAAATCAACAATTTGTCAATAACGTCAATAAGGTTAGAATATATTACCAACTATTGTCTTTCCAGAGATGCCTGAAAAAACAACAGTTGACTGGTAATATATCGATTATCAAATTATTTACCCTTGTTACGTTGATGGCGTGTTCGGGCCAATAATTTTCGATGTTTGTGCTTACGCATTTTTTTTCTGCGCTTTTTGATCACTGATCCCATTAATTTATCACCTCCTAAAAATAAATTCGATATTATATCATTGCACATGGAAATTGCAAACACTTTTTATTTATAATCATAGATTCTTACCATAATGATGAATATTCGCTGAATTGATATTCAATATTGATCGTATGTTCTTTGATTTTTTGGGATAAATTTTTCTTCACTAACCAGTTTTTTTCGGATCGTGTTGGCGCGCATTTTTAATTGTCGAATTTCATTATATACTTTTTGAATTAACTCATTCCGATTGTCCAGGGTATACTGTTCGGTTGGAATCGGTTTTCCAAAAAGGACTACAATAGGGCCAGCACCATGGTTGATCCATCCGGGTGGTAAAATTTCATTTGTTCCTGCGATTGCTGCTGGAAATATGGGGACTTTGGCTTTTATGGCCAGATGAAATCCACCTTTTTTAAATTTTTGTAATTTTCCATCACGAGAGCGTGTGCCTTCAGGAAAAACATAAATGCGTTTGCCATCTGCAATACTTTGCGCCGCTTTTTCCAGGCTTTGGAATGCATTGGCTCTGTTACTTCTATTAATGTAGATGTGCCCCATTGCCCAAAGGCTCTGGCCAAAAATTGGAAAATAAAACAATGTATGTTTTACCAAAAAATGGAGGGGATAATTCTTTGAAAGATATATAAAAGTTGGGGGATCAAGATGACTTTCATGATTAGACATTAAGACGCCCCCTGAAGTATTTTCTGTTATATTTTCAATCCCTTCAGTATGAATTTTTGTAATACCGGCAGCTTTCATCAGGCCATAAGACCAATATCTGGAAATGGGCCACCAGAAACGGCCGGTAGAGTCTCCAAGAAATGCCACAATCATTGCAGTAGCTGCTGCTATGGTTGTTCCGACAATTCCATATAAATAGGTCAATATTGTTGTAATTATCCAGCGCATTATTGCATTATCCTTTTCATCAATTCAATGATATCTGCCAGGCCAAACTTTTTATCCCCATTGAAATCCATAAAGGAGGTACAGGATTGACAGACAGATAAATCTCTCAGGGTTTGAACAATGGTTTGCTGACCATTGAGATCAATGCCAATCAGTTGATAATTATACAATATATTGCTTAACGCTTTATTGTCAATAAAACAATAATTTGCACCCAGAAATTCATTGCCTTTGGTCTGGATTATTGTTGTTGAAATGTTAAAATAAGTCTCATTGTTTGTGGATTTTCGAAAAATCAGGAATCCAGCCAGGTCTGTTTCACAAATCGTTGACCAGGTCAGCTTAATGCCATTGTGTTGTGGGGTTCCCTTGAAATGAACGATGTTTTCATTCAAATCCTGATTACGTGCTGTAAGGTTAAGAAAGCCATACTGTGAATAAAAACCAGATTCAAATTTGGGCGGCAATTCAGGATACGTTATGCCTGTTTCGATTTCACGTGACAGGCTGTTTGTATTTGACAGCACATAAAGTTTATTTTCGCTCTTATCCCAAATTTTGAATGTCAATATATCACCAACGTTCGCGCCATTTTTTGTTGAATTGCTGTCATTGCCATATATGCTCACAAAATAATAACCAGGGTAATTTTCACCAATTCGACATGCACCAATTAATAGACCTTCATTGTTGTTGTCAGCAACAAAAACGCCCAATTCATCCTGGTTATTATCAATAATTCCATTTTCAAATGAAACTTTTCCGATATATTGATGATACTTATTCGTTATCGTAAATCCAGTGAAATATGTTGTTTCTGCATGTATGCCTGTTTGCGGGAATACAAAAAAAGAAATAATTGTAATTATTGTAATAAAAACTTTCATGTGGTCACTCATTCTCTTAACCGTAATTTCGATTACGCATGGCCATGATTGATATAAAAATCAAAATACTCATAAAGCATACAATACCAGACTCGGTATTTGTTGGAATAGAATATTTTGAAAACACATCTTGAGGGTCGGTTTGAAAGGAAATATGAAGATATCCATATTGTTCCGGACGGTCTGCCTGGTAAACTATTGGTAAAACTGGTTCTGTCAAGCCAGCACCCGATTCAATAGAGAATTGATTTTGTGAGATGGTTTGTTCAACATTGTACTGGCTGCTCCAAACTTTGAAAATTAATGTATCACCTGCATTTGCACCCTCTTTTGTCGGGGTTCGATTATCATTGCCATATACACTGATTAGATAGTAGTTATCAACTGAATTTCCGATTACTGTCTTACCAGCAATTAATTCTCCACCATTATTATCGTTAACAAAAACGGCGATTTCATCTGTACCATTTACAGGGTCATGGGAATTTATGGTAATTTTTCCGGCATAGTCAACCCATGTTCTTGTTGGTGATATATCTGGAAAATGGGATGACCCCGCATAGGTAACAGATATCTTTAGCAGGATGAATATTATAAGTATCGTTCGTTTCATTGTATTTTTGTTCCTGCGAATTATAATCGTCCCAATAGTTGTGAGACAGATTCTTCAAAATCTTGAATAGCATCCATATGATATTTCGAAGCTTGAGGGCTGCAAGCTTCATCCGCAAACTTTGGAACAATCAGTTTATTTATATTTACCATTTGTCCAATCCCCATCTCTTTATTCATATATTGCTGAATTTGCTCTAAATCCTGAATTACAGGGTAAAGATTATCTGTTTTAATGCCCAATGGATGTTGTAAGACTGTTTCCAACATTGTGGAAGTCAAGCCCAATTGATTGCCCGGATCAAAGAAATTTACGCCGATTTGTGCCGAGGTTCGCGGTTTGCTCTTGATAAATAGACCAGAGCGAACCAGCAGGTTGGTAAATTCCTGGACAGCTTCAGGAAAATCTTCAATAAGTTGTCTCTGAGTGGCAACAACGCAGCAGGGATGATAGTCCCATATCTCACTGGATAAATACATCAGCTCTGCACTGCCATCACTGATTGCCTTTGACCCCATAGGTTCAGCAACCATAAAGCCTGCAACTTCCTCATTATGAACAATTAATTCTGGCATTTTGACAGGTGGAACAACTTCAAAAAAAACATTTGCATCAGGGTTGTCTGTCAGGCCAGGGTTTAATCCAATCTCTCTCATAAACATGAACGCCAGCATATGATGAATAGACAATAAATGGGGAATATAAAACACTTTATTTCGGTATATGTCTCGAAGCTGTTCAGAGTATTCCTGAATTTTTTTTCTGACACAGATACTGCCATTTTTGTGGGCATATAAAATGACATTAATGGGTATATTATGGGCGAAAAGGTCCATTGCAATGGGGGCCAGTACAAATGCAGCATCAATATCACCAGTTTCCAAAGAATTTTGGACGTCATTCCAGCTTGAAGCACATTGTGTTTCTAATTCAAAATATTTTGGGGTAATCTTGTTTGAATCGATTAAATATTTGAGTACAGCAAGCGTAAGATGATCGGTGATTTGAATATGGGAAACCTTAATACTCAACTTTCCAGATTCAGTCACACGCGGTGAATATGGCTTTTGTGATGAATCAGCAGAAGTTTTTCCATATAATACACGATCAATCACTGTTTTTAGTTCTTGCGAACTGAAAGGTTTTACCAGATAATCATTTGCACCGGCATGAATGGCTTTTTTGTTAGAAAGTTTTTCACCTTGAGCTGTTGCCATAATGAATGGCACTGATTTATATACGCTTGTGGCGCGAACCCATTTTAGTAACTCATACCCTGTTTTTTCAGGCATATTCCAGTCGCTGATAATCAGATCAACAGAGCCCTGGCCTGTCAATTTTTCTATGGCATCACTGCCATTTTCAGCTTCAATAATATGATCGAAACCAAGTTCATGCAACATTGCCACAGACAACCTGCGAACTGTGCGCGCATCCTCTACAAATAAAATTTTCTTTTTTTTGTCCACAATTATTATCCTTTCTCAGAGTAAAAAAAATGCGCTAAATAATTTATTTCCCAAACTCTATTTTTAAAGCATCAAAATCATTTTTCATCCGATATCCCTTGCCAACAGTGACTTTATAAACAGTAAATATTTGATTTTCAATATCTTCTTCACTAAATCCAATTGCAGTCAATGAATGACCATAAACGGCTCCTGTATCGGCATTTATTGCAATCATATCGTCAAGATCAGCTTCAAATCGATACGTTTTTCCAAATGCATCATAATAGGAAACCAGTTCTTCATCAGATGTTGTTTTGAATTTCACAAAAGGAAGTTCAGAGGTAACATCGTAACCATCAATTTTACCCCACATTTTATCCAGGCGAGGTGTGGGAATATGACCATGCACAAGAATGTAGTCCTCAAAACGATCATGAGGGTTTGCCCTTTCCCAGAGAAGTGAATCCTCAATCCAGACATTATTCTTGTTAAGCCATGCGTGATATTCATCATAGTTGTTAATGGCCAGTTGTTCTGAAATAGAAAATCCTCTATTCAGTATACCATGAACAAAAGCAAATTTTTGAGATCCAATTGTTTCGATATGGGAGAGTTTTAAGTTTTGAAAAAAATTGACATATTTATTATCAAGTGAGAATTTATCGGGTGACAATCCTTCTTGATTATCCCTGAGATGTAAGTCAGGATTGAAAGAAACGGCTGTTCTTTGACCGCCATTACCGCGAAACCAGACATTTCCGAATCGCTGAAATAAATCTGATTGATTAATAAACTGCAGCAAAAGATCTTCATGGTTCCCCATTAAAAAAACTTTTTCACAAGGTAGATCAATTAAATAATCAATTACCTGTTTTGATGATGGCCCATGATCAATGTAATCACCTAAGAAAATAATTTTTTCGAGTTCAAACGTTGTTTGCTTATGAAACCAGAAAATTCTTGCAATCAATCTGGTCAGAGGGTCAAGCATGCCATGAATGTCTCCTATTGCCCAAATCATAAAGCCTCCTTGTTTTTTATCGGGTTCTATTTGATCTATGAAAGGTAATCTGTAATTGTTTATTTTATTCTGTATTTTTGTATTTGTCAAATTTCAATTGTATTGATTTGTGAGTTTATCAATAGAATTAATATAGAAAGCATGAAGTGAAAAAATTTGATAACATGTAATAGAGGATTTATCCCATACAATATATTTTTTCTCAAAGCTGCCTGGATAAATCCAATATCAGTGCTTCCAAACCACGAACATTGAGTTGATTAAGATCTGATGCCGCTTCATCAGACATTTTGAATTTTTCGTGCCATATTTGAAAACCAAAAAGAATAAAAAAATTATCAATGAACTCACTGCTGGCATGAAGGTTAAGAAAGGTCTCATTGGGCTTGCGCATATCCCAAAGTAAGCGAAGGTATGAGCCTTCAGAATTATTGGCGGATAACAAAACTTTGCAAAAGTTATCAATTAACTGGTCAATATTTCCAGGGATCATGATATCAATGAACCATGTTGGCACAATATGGTACGCACGTCCACTGACCTTCGTGTTGGGGATTTCTTTTAACTTAAAAATAATTTTACCATATTTTTTTCTGGATTGATAATCGCAGTCAATTCTAATATTTTCTGTCCGAAATTTAATGCCATATATATTAAAAAATATATCAACATTCATGTAAAAATTATAGTCTGTCACCTTTGTCGGATAAAATGCCTCTTCAAAAACCGGTGTTCCTTCAGGCGTGAAAGGGATTACCATCCCTTGATGGGTATAATAATCTAAATACAAGAATGTGTCCTGGCTATCAATAAATATGTCCATAATATGATTGCCATTTTTGTTTCGGAACGATAACTTAAATTGAAACAAGCTTTCCAGACGTTTGAGTTGATAGGATAAGTGCGGAAAATCTTTTTTAAGGTTTTTAAAGTCAAATGCCATAATCAGCTTGAAATGCGTGAAAGGGACATATTGATAATTTTTTTTCTCCATTGCTGAATGCAGGATAAAATATTTATCAATAAACTTTTGAAAACGGGGATATGTTTCATCAAAAACATCAATAGACTTTCTGGAGTATCCACCAATTTCTTCAAAACGATCACTTTCCTTCGGGTTTAGTGATGCAAGATTATTTGGATCAACCACAGTAATTAATCCTTCCAGCATGGCAGCAAGGGTTTTATGTGAAAATTGTTTTAAGGCAATGTGCGTATCCATATAACCGGAATATGATCGGTCACCTGTAATACATGTGTTATTTTGTTTCAGGCCAAAGGAGACTTTGAAATCACCCAGTTTCGAAACAGGGATTTTTTCACCGGTTTCAGATGGCAGTGCCAGTTGAAAATGATTCAACTGATGATATCCTTGAAAAACCACTGTACGAAATCCATTATCTATGGGTTTTAAAAATGGACTATTATATAATTGATAAAAATTGAATTGTTGAACAGAACTATACCAGAATGCTAAAAATTCACTCACTTCGGGTTCAGATTGATGGGTTACCAGCATTTTTCTTAACGTTTTGAGAAACTCAATTCCATCATTTACACCTTGCTTGTTGGGTGTAATATTTTTTAGCGCGTCAGTAAAATCATAAGCACAAATTATTGGCGGCATTTGAAAGAGCAAGATAATAAATATGTATAGTGTAATTTGTTGTTTGTGGGTTGATTTTCGCATTGTAATATCCTATCTGATAAAATATTTGTAATCAATTTTGACATTGATTATTATGTATTTGGTTAAAAGGAATACGGATAATATTTTTCAAATAATTCATTTCAGACGTATATGACCTGTCAGACATTTTGGTGTATTTCGAATCAGTCAGTCAATGAAGAAGATATTTTGCAAAATATACAATTTACATGCCAATAGAAATTGATCGTCCATGACTGATAAATGATTTCTTGACAATGCATTGCTCCTTTTGTTAAATATAAAAATAATAAATATTAATGGAAATATCCGCTGCCAGTGAATATTTCATAGGAAGAAAGGAAAAAAGATGAAACAAATGACAGTTTTCAAATTATGTTGCATCGTTTTGATAACACTGACATATATTGTCGGATGCGCAACTGAATCTCATAAAACGGTGAAAACAGAATCCGTAAAAACATTTAAAACCCGATATAGCGGGCCAAAATCGACCCTGGCTGTAGGAAAGTTTGCCAACCGATCAACTTATATGAATGGAATTTTTTCCGATAGTACAGACCGACTTGGTTCGCAGGCAAAATTGATATTAAAAACGCATCTCACACAAACCAATCGTTTTATTACAGTCGATCGAAGCAATCTTTCAAATCTTTCGCAGGAAGCAAAATATTCGGGTAAAAAACAAACTATTATTGGGGCATCACTCGTGGTTACCGGTGAAGTAACAGAGTTTGGTAGAAAAGTTGTTGGAGATCAACAACTATTTGGTATTTTAGGGCATGGCAAAAAACAAATTGCCTACACAAAAGTTTCGATAAACGTTGTTGATGTCAACTCATCACAAATAATATATGCGGTTCAAGGTGCTGGTGAATATGAATTATCAAATCGGGAAATTATTGGCTTTGGTGGAACAGCGTCCTATGATGCATCCCTGACGGATAAAGTCTTGAACCTTGCAATTATGGATGCTGTCAATAAACTTGTTGAAGGATTGGAGCGTGGCGAATGGTCCCCTGTCAATTAAAAATAAAAATAATCGGGCTGATTTCGATTGCTTGTCTGTTGTTCATGGGATGTTCCCCATCCACAATTTATCAATGGGGAGATTATGAAGACTTTTTATATAAACGATATAACAAACCTGGTAGCATTACAACTCAGGAAGAAATAAACACTATCGAAAACCAGCTCGCGCAAACATATTCAAACGAGCAAATGCCGCCGCCAGGGCTTCACGCACATTTAGGCTATCTGTATATTTCTGATGGCCAACGTGATCGGGCAATAGAGCATTTTAATGTTGAAAAAAAACTATTTCCAGAATCCACGCATTTTATCGATGGACTTATTGAACGGATGACAAAATGAAAAAAATATTAATTTTTACCATTGGATTGGTGTGTCTTATAACCATGTCTGCATGTCAATCAACACCAGACAAACCCTATAATTATAAACCATACTTGACACATATGCCTGCCTCAATTTTAGTGTTGCCGCCTGTCAATCAATCAATGGCAGTTATGGCTCCATACAAATATCTCTCCATAATCTCTCGTCCCATTGCAGAAAAAGGCTATTATGTTTTTCCTGTGGCTGTTATTGATGCCTTAATGAAAGAAAATGGCGTGACCACACCAGAAGATATGCATAAGATTTCACTTAACAAGATTAATGAAATTATCCATCCTGATGCAGTTTTGTATGTAACCATTAAAGAATGGGGAACCAAATATAAGGTAATTGATTCACAAACCATTGTTTTTGTAAATGCAAAACTCATAGATGCCGACACTGGCAATCTAATTTGGCAAAATGCAAGCAAAGTGATAAAAAGTAGTAATGATAATGCAAACAATATTGTTGAAATGCTGATTGCTGCATTGGTCAATCAAGTATTAAGCAATTTTTTTGATCCAACAATTGATGTCGCAAATGTGGTTAATCGACGTCTGTATTACAATGGTTATAATGGATTGCTCCAGGGTAAATATCATCCGCAATTTGAAGAAAGCCAAAAAGAGGTTCATCAGAGAATGGGATTTAAATAATTATTGAAAATATTTATGGATAATATTATTGAGTGTCCCATTTTTTTTCAATTTATGCAGGGCGTCGTTAAACCGTTTCACCTCATTTGGATGGCATGCTTTTTTGCTAAACATCACATGAATATCTGAAGAACTAATTGGGATGGGATGAATTTCAAACAGATTGTAAGCACCATTTTTATTAATTGCAGAGATTCCTGCAAATTTATCGCATAAAAAGCCATCTATGCGCTTACTTAATGTTTTCTTTATGTTGATGGCGTCATTATTTACACTCTGAACATGCCCTTTGAATCGCTTATTTTTCATTAGTTTTTCAAAAGTTTGTCCATAATAATTTCCTTTGAGAATACCAATAGACAAGTCTGTATCCATGATATCTGCAATATTCTTGATAGCGTATTTTTCTCCCTTTCGAATAAATAAAACGACTGATTCTGTCCGATATGGATGAGAAAAGTAGGCATATGCCATTCTATCTGTTGATTTTGAAGCACCTGCTGCCAGTGAAATCTGACCGCGTTTGATTGCTGGTAAAAGTTGTTTCCAGGGCACTTCTCTGTATTCAAGTGTGCAACCCATTTGCCTGAAAATTGCTTGAATCAGTTCAACATCCAATCCGGCCAACCTACCATTTTGATCTAAATGTTGATATGGCATCCAGGGATCCCATCCAATCAAAAATATTTTGTTCTCACTGGCTGAGACTGATGTTAGGGTAACAAAAAGGAGGATAAATATGAAAAAACGACATGTTTTCAATAACAACATTATTTTATTAATCATTTTTGCTTTGCCTTGAAATAATTATGTATGTTAGTATTTATTTTCATAATCTTTAACAAGATAATTAAAGATAATCAATACATCTTGAAGATCTATTTTACTGTCATGATTAACATCTTCCTGCGCAATAATATCTTGTAATGGGACACAGGATGAAATAAAAGAATAATAATTGGGAACATTTGTAAAAAAACCATACCTGCCTGGCCATGCACAGCCTTCACCCCAGCTCACAATACCAGCCAGTTGCCAATGGTGATCATGATAAATAACAAATGGCCCACCACTGTCACCCTCACATGCATCTTTGCCACCATATGGATAACCGGCACAAAACATATTGTTCGTGACAATATAATGTGTACTTCCCACACAGGTTTGAAAAGGAACAACAGGCAGGGTGACTTCACGTAACTGATCTGAAAAGCTTCCATTACTGGAAATTCGTCCCCATCCTAATGCAATTCCAGAAAGGTTTAATATATCTCCTGTGTAGATATCAAGGGGTGGAATTCCTGAAATTTCAGAAGTCAGTTCCAGTAATGCAATATCATTGTCTATTGTTTCGCTGTCATAGTCAGGATGAGAAATAATGCGCTTGATTGTATGCATGTGAGCTTGATAGTCATGGACAAAATCAAAGATGCCGCTAACCACCTGAAAATAATCTGCTGAAACGACACCACCCTTTTCCGCCTCTGTGCAATGCGCAGCAGTGATGGCCCATTTGGGGTGGATCAGGGCTGCACCACACAAAGGACCACTATATTGATTTTCAACCAGTCCCAACATCCATGGCCAGGCGTTATCTATGGAAACAGTTCCACCAACAATTCTATTTGTCTGGCTGGCGGATGAATTATCCGGCATTAAGACAGAAAGAGCGAATATGATGACTAAAGTCATCATATATGATAATATAGTTGGGTGCCGCATAATATTTTCTTTCTGATGAACAGTTCTTGTTTACAATGCCATGTATCATCATTTTCCAATATTGTCAGCGTCAGATCTTTTTACATTGTCAGGCCTTGTTTTAAGTAATATTTAATCGCACCATTATGATAAGGAATGTAGGTCTGCTCTTTTTTTACATTATTTAAATTGAACATAAGAAGTGCTGGATGAATTTTTTTAAATTCATCCATATTATCAAAAATGGTCTGACAAACACGATAAACGACATCGCCTGATAATCGTCTGGATGATAACAAAATTGCGCCAATCTGAAACGTTGATATTGTTTTAGGGTTGTGAGGGTAGGCCCCCCCAATAATATCACTTTGTTGGATAAAAGGATTTTCACGTTGGACACTTAACACAATATCCGATGGAATGGGAATAAATCGTCCCATACATTCATGTGTTATTCTATCATAAAAAGATGCAGGCATACCCAAAAGTTCTATGATTACATCAAGACCACCGTTGCAAAAAACATTCCCCATTTCTCGCGTGGCAAGTCCGGTCACTCGTTCAAAATCAGAATTTTTCCAATTCATGGCTTTGAATAACATATTGGCAACCGATCGTTTGCCTGATCCTGGATTACCAATATTGATTCGTTTTCCTTTCAGATCTTTCAGATGCCTGATGTCGGATTTTTTATGAACAAGTAAACCTATAGGCATCGGATAGAGCGTGGCAATGTATCTCAGGCTGGTAAGTGGCTCCTGGTTACTGAAATTGCCAATTCCCCTGTATGCTTCAAATGCAAGATCATACCTGGAAATAGCAAAATCAAGCTCCCCATTACGAATCGCTTGAAGATTATACATTGATCCACTCGTGCTGTACGTAATAAAACGTAAACCATACTCCAACTTTCGCTTGTTTATCATCTGGCTGATTCCTCTACCCACCGGATAGAATACGCCACTCTCTGATGCTGTCCCCAGGGTCAGGTTAACCTTTGATTTTGTGTCAATTAGTTTATTATCAAAATGCCGATCTGGTTGGTCGCTATCTTCTTTTGATTGTGCGGGACTGACAGTTCCTGGAACTACTTTTGCTTCCAAGAACTCAATATTAACTGACACAATTAAAACAAATAAACTAACTATACAACGCTTCATCATAATTTGCATGATCATATCTCCTTCATTCATTTTAAAACAATTGTTATTTTTCAAATTGAAATAGCCCTCTATTTATATAGACACAAAAAAATGAAAATTCTTTCATAATTTTTTTATTTTTTTCAATTGCTTGAAAACAATCATTAAATATTAATACATTATACAATTTTTTTGGGAAAAGGTCAATTGATTGATAATAAATTACTAAATTAAATTATGAATGATCGGAAAATAATTTCCCTATTTTCTTATTTACATTACAAGTCCAATGTAGGGACGAACCTTATGTTCGCCCTCGAACGAATAACGCATTCGTTCCTATGTACGATGGGCGAACATAAGGTTCGTCCCTACATTTTATTATGCAACAGCTTAAGGAGTGATTGATCTTCTAATTTTTTTTTACAACTTGAAAACGCGAAATCCCTTATTGCCAAAACAATAAATCAAATACTGTTCTATTGTTGCATCTGGCCATTCTTTCTTGATATTCACACTATATTGTTTTAACTGAGTTGCGTCTTTTTCACGTAACTGAAATTGATCCATTAAGATTTTTAATTCTTTTACTTTCTTATTGGAAAAATATTTAAATTCAATAACAATGCGAAAGCCTGCATATTTTTCATTGTATTTCCCCACAAATTCCAGATCTGTGCGTCCTTGTGGATAAGATCTTTCCATATCCCAGGTAAACCATTTGGACAGATGACGACTGCATAATTCAAAAAAAGTGGTGCGATAAAAATTTTCATTGACCTTTGAAAAAATGGCTTCTGGTAATTGAGAAATGTAAAGTTGCCAATAATCTGTAAACAGGCGCGGTAAATCAGGATGGTTGACAAATCGTTGCATCATGTCCTGATAGAGGGTGGATACGTCGATGTTTTGAATTTCGTTGAAATATTCCACAAATATTTGCTGCATGTTTAAATTGGGTAATTTTAATGAAAAATCATCGTGTCGGGTTAACATACCCAGATAAAAAAATGAGATGGGAAAAAAACTTTTGTCAAAAAATTGGGACATGTTGAATTTGGAAATCAATGTCTTTTTATCGTATGAAAGTAAATTGCCAATATTTAAGTTCTGAATCACTTCTTTCGTTTTCTCAGGGTTCTTACCTGTAATACGTTTGACCCATGATAAATCTGTTCGTAAATTTAAATCGGTTAAATTTTCCGGAATTTCTTTTTTTTGAAGAAACCATTTCAAAAAAAACATCAGAATTGTTGAATTATAAAGCGATTCACCCGAAGGATCAACAAAGTGATAACCATTATAATGTGCTTTTATAACAGCACCAACTTCTTTTCGGGAACGAAGATCGATATCATAATCGTGATAGATGTCATTTAGCAATTGATCTACTTCAGACTGAGTAAACCCTAACATGCATTCAAAATCAGGGTCCAGGGTCAAAAAATCAGCAATGTTATACCCGGATGCCAGATCATCAAGTGTAATAGGCAAAACACCAGTAATAAAAACATTGGCAATACTGCCATCCTTTCGCCCTTTTTTCAGTGTTTTGAAAAATGGTTTAAAAAAACTTTTATCTCCAGTCAGTTCATCATACAAAGCAACCGTGTCACTGATAACCAGTTGATTGGCAAAATTGTCGTATTCGTCAATGATCACATATAGTTTTGGTAAATCTTTTTCCCAGATAACATTCAGGATTTCTTCAAGGTTCAAAGCAGCACTGGCATGTTTATCTATTTCAAAAGAGCAACCAAACCATTGTCTTAGACGCCCTGTCATTGCTTTCATCTTAGAGTTGCATTTTCGATTGAAATTATTTTCAATGTCTGAGATTGAATCTTTTGGCTCAATCGTTGAAAAATCCAGATGTAGCACAAAAAACGAATTGTTAAATGGTGTTGGATTTTTCCCGATATATGTCTGCCCAAACAAGTCTTCAAAATTATCTTTTTGATAAATATCATAGTAGTATTCGAGAATACTGCACCATAATGATTTGCCAAATCGTCTGGGCCTTAAAAAGACTGGATCGTCAACAAGTTCCAATGCTTCAATGTAATGCGTTTTATCTACAAAATACCCATTTTTTTGGACAATTTCTTTATAGTTGGCATTTCCATACAAAATTCGTTTTTTAGTGGCCATAGACATAGATTGTTTCCTTTTCTATAATGCTATAGTTATCTTGTATCAAATCCATAGCGGCAGTTCAATATATCAGCTTCATTTTCTATGAATTTTTGAAATAAGTGCCCCATTTTTATCGTTATTGATATTAGATCGCCATAGCTACTATTAACAGGAGGGTCTACTCAAAAAAATCATTTTCTTTTTTAACAGGAAGTGATTTAACTTCCTTTATTCGCGTAAAGAAAAAACAAAAAATGATCATAAATATAATACAGGCAATAGAAACACTATTGACTTGTTTAAAATTTGTTGGATTCAAGATATACACCGATGGAATTAATATGCTTGAAATAAAAATAATTAAAGGATGAAATATCAGTCCAATAACTGTTAATCTTTTCATTAATTTAGTGGCTTTATTTATAATTTGTTTGTCTTGCTTGATATGATCTAATTTTTTAAAATTTTTATAGATTAATACAGATATAATAATTGAAAGGCTTGCAACGGCATATACGCCAAAAAAAGAATATTCAAGCGCAAGCAGATATGCCACCGGAATACTATTTGATAACTTCACATGCGAAAATGCCGATGTTAACAATGTACTCATTCCGATTGATATGCGTATGCTGAATTGATCAGGCGGAATAAAATAAGTGATATATGAAATCACAATCAAGACTAATATTAAAAAAAGATTTTTAATCAAATAATTCACAATCTTTCTCATAATATGAATTTCAGTATTAAATCGTGAAAAAACAATCTGATTTTTGGATTTAAATGCTTCAGGATCACCCAGACTGGATTCATTACGAAACATATTTTGATAATAAATGACATTTGTAATGTTCCATCCTTCCAACGCATGGGATCTATTTGTTATTTCAGCTTTAATCTCCTGATCTTGCTCCATACCATGCAAATCCGGGATATAAATCACTTTATCTCTGGAAAGTTTATTGTTTCTAAACTTGATGGTCAGCTTATGTGTATCAAAAGGAAAGGCCCTAAAATTAAATTCTCCTTTAAATGTGCCATTTACCCGAAAAGCCTGGATGATAATGTTATTTTTTTCTTTACAAAATACCATTGATACCTTTGGATGATTACCATTGTTGATTTCCAGATGATGCTGGCTATTTTCAAACCTTATATCGACAGCATGGGTAAACTGTTTTTTATATCTGAACCAGATATAAAAATTAGCATCAAACGTTCTTTCTGTCAGGTTAAGATCTTTTATTTCATTGATATCAATGCCGGTATAAACAATTTCTGTCTTACGCATATACCTGTTTTTTACTTTAATAAGTGAGCCTTCCAAAACCTGATCTAAAATAAGATTAACATCAGTATTTTGCGGAATAATTTGAAATTGAGAAAAGGAGCTGATCAATTGCTGATTATGATAAACTCCAAAATAATACGGGGCTTCAACGCTTCCTTTACGATTAAAATAAATATCACCCGTAAGGCCCTGTACTGAATTCTTTTTTGTATTCATATCAGCCAGAGAATCTCTGATAAGCTGCCTTTTCTTGTGAATATCTTTTTGAAGAAACATACCTGATCGCCTGATTGCAGTTACCGCAGTTTTCATGGCATCATAGTAAGTGTATGATAACCATGATGGCGTTTTTCCAAATTTAGAAACGTATGATTCTTTAAATAGCTGAGATTGTTCATTTCCCATTTCAGTCAAAAATGGCGTGGCAGCAAATATATTGTCAGAATGATAACCAGGTGTGGCGTTTTCCTGAAAAGATAATTGTTTTAATTGATCAATAAAGGTATCCATTGCCAGATTTGAATATCCAACAATGGTAATATTTGCACCTGGATATTTTAATGCGGTCACTATTTCAGCAGATTGGTTGTCGTTGGCTGCAAGAAAAAGAGCGACAGGTTGATCATTTGACTGAAAGTCAAGAACAAGACTTTCTAAGCTGTTTTCATCGGATGTCAGGTTGATTTCTCTTATATGAACCGGCAAATTGATTTTTTTACAGGCTTTCGTAAACGAACTTTTCAGGTTTAATTTCCGCTGATCACCAACTAACAAAAATTCAACCTGGTTGAGATTCAGTTCGTTTTGAATAAAATTGGCCACAAATGTCGATTGAATATCATTGCCAGGAATGATTCGAAAATACCATTCGTTTGTATCAATTATCCTTTCATCGCTTGCAGATGCTGTTATTGCTGGTATTTTATGATGTTGATATATTTCCCCTGCCTTAATTGATGACCTGTTATCATGATGGCCAAGTACCAATAATATTTTATCATTGTTTGCAATCTGCCGGGCGATCTGCCTTGCTTTTTCAGGATCATTTTGATCATCATAAGCGACTAGATGGATTTTCAGATTTTTCAATGCCCCACTTTTTTTGAGCATATTGTGATAAAGCCTTGCACCTTCACACATTGCCCTGCCTTTTTTTGCGAAACATCCAGACATAGGGCCAACAATGGCAATATATGCCTCATGCTGTTTGACATTAAATTTATATAATGCAAAGAGTATCGCTGCCAGGATGATCATACATAAAATGACTTTCGTTAATGTTTTCATGTTTAATTATCCAATGACCAGTGCATTAATGGTTGACCATAGGTTGGTAAAAAGTACCAGTTTTTTACACGTGGCTTGATCAAATATTTAGCGGTCTCAAAAAAAAGTGGCACAATTGCACATTCTTGCTGCACAAGAATGGTTTCTGCTTTTTGATAATATTCATTTCGTTTTGCATTATCTGGATTTTTTCCCGCCAAAGCGACAAGATTGCTGTATTGTGTATCATTCCAACCTGTAAATCCTTGAGAATAAGAAAAAGCATCGTTTAGCCAGTTGTGTGCATCAAGATAGTCGGCACCCCATCCCAGGGGCGTAATATGGGGTGCAGTAATTCTGTAAGAATCAAAAGCAATTTCTGAATATTTTTCCCAACTTTCTTCAATTATTCGGATCCTGATATTCAAATAATGCTTTAAAAAAGATGAAACAGCTTTGGCAACAGTTTTATGTAACTGTGAATTCGGATGTATTAAACTTAATTCTGGAAAATTTTTTCCGCCAGGATATCCAGCTTGCTTGAGCAATTCATTTGCTTTGTTGGCATTAAACCGAATGCCAAAAATAGCATCTTTTGTAGAACGGGTGTTGAGCCCTATTAAAAAAGGCGGTGTAAATGTCTGTGCTGCCATCTCTTTACCATGCGTGATAATGTCAACCAATAGATTTCGATCAATACATAATGAAAGTGCCTGTCTGATTTTTGGATTATCTAAAGGTGGACGTTTTGTATTGAGTAAATAACAATAGGTAAAATACCTGGGAACAGTGAAGAATTGCTTTTCTAGTGTAGAATCATTCGAAATATTTAACAATTCTGATGATGGCAGCCTGAGAAATCCATCACCCAGAATATCCAGCCTGTTTTCCCGATACATGTGCAAACCAGCAAAGCTTTCAGGTACAATAAAATAATGCAATTCCAATATGTTAACATTGTCTTTGTCATAGTAATGGAGATTTTTTTTAAAATTCATTCGCCAGTATTTTTGCCATTGATCCATAAAATATGGACCATTGGTCCAGATGTTTTTGGGATCATCCCATTTTTCGCCAAATTTTGTTATAATTTCAGGTGGGAGTGGTTTGAAAATCCATAGTGTCAGAAGTGAGGGAAAATATGTTGCCGGATTTTCAAGTTCAAACTCAATGGTAAAATCGTTTATTGCTTTTGCACCAATGGATGAAATATCTTTTAATTTACCGGTGTGAATATCATGGCCATTTTTAAGGACATACAAAATAAATGCATATGGCGCATCAGTTTCAGGGTTAATATTTCGTTGGATGGCCCAGACAATATCATGTGAAGTAACTGGTCGTGTTTTTTCACCAGTTACACCCTTGACCCAATAGATATCATCACGCAAAACAAAGCGATAAATGGTGCCATCACGAAAAACCTGCCAGTTTTTAGCGAGTTCAGGGACCAATTGAAGTTTTGATGCTTTTAAATCAAAGCCCAACAGACCAGTAAACAACTGTTTGGTAAGTTCAATGGATGCTTCATAATAGGCAAATGAAGGATCAACTGATTTGGTTTGAACGTCGATTGGAATTCTCAAATATGGCAATTCAGTTGGTTCATCTGCATAGAGTTGTGAGACAATGGCAGTCATAAAAAAAATACATATGCTGATTGTAAAAGATTTCATTTCACAACGCCCTGATTGATAAATCAACAAAGATCTCACTCATTACATGGGTTGTCAACTAAAAACTACCTGTTTTGAAATCAACTCATTTCGCTTCCCTGAAATTTCTCAAAAGCTACATATAATACAATTTTGTATCGCTTTAACATAAAACACATATTTGTTCCAAAACTCCCCACCTAATAATCAAACCAAAGTCATATAACAATCTGTTTTTATAAGAAATAAACGATATCTATCTCAATGGCACGCCCTGTGCTAATATATAATCAAGAAATTAACCTGCAACAACTTATTAGAGGAAATATGAATAAAAGCGTCCATATAAATGAGATTCAAAACAAACGCCTGGAAATAATTGACCAGTTTCGTCAAGGCAAAGTGTTTGAGTTTGAATTAAAGTACGCACGATTGATAGATACTTATTTTCAAAACATGTATGCAAACAGCCTGGTAGGCAAAGAACTGAGTGCCAAAAAATATCATTTTGCACTGTTGGCACTGGGTGGATATGGGCGATATGAACAATGTGTCTATTCAGATATTGATTTACTGCTGTTATTCAAAAATAAAGTTCCTGATGAAACCAAGCAACTGATCAAAGAAATAATCTATCCCCTGTGGGATATCGGACTGGAAGTCAGTCCTGGCACACGAAGCATAAAGGAAACCATAGCATTGGCATCAGATGATATCGAAGTTCTCACTGCACATATGGATGCGCGTCAAATTTGTGGATCAACATCATTGTATGCAAACTTTCGGAAACAATTACAGGAAAAAGTGATTCACAAGAAAAAAAGCAAAATGCTCATTTCGCTAATAGATATCTGTAAATATCGTCATGAGCGATTTGGAGATTCCAGCAGTTTACTGGAACCAAATATTAAAGAAGGTCAGGGGGGATTGCGGGATTATCACAGTATGCTTTGGATGGCACGATTACTTAAAGGACTCAAAACCCCAAAAGATTTGGAATATCTGGGATGTATTTCACAAAATGAATACAGCCGATTGAGACATTCCCTGTCTTTTTTGTGGAAAATTCGAAATCATCTGCATATTCTTTCGGCAAGAAAAAATGATCAACTCCATTTTGAGCTTCAAACACAACTGTCAAGTCGATTGAATTATAAAGAAAACAATGAACTAAAACCTGTTGAATTGTTTTTGAGTGAACTTCAAGGTCATATGGAAACGATCAAAAAGCTTCATATGATTATGATTAGAGAGCTAAAGCCTGCGAAGCGACGATTTAATTTCAAAAGAAAAATACTGTTTACCCCCCTTGAAGAAGATATTGTTGTTGAACGAGAGCTGTTGTTTTTCAAATCACCGGAGTCAATCATCCAGCGTCCGGAGCTGATGATGAAAATATTTGTCGAATCTGCGCGCCTGAAAATTCCTTTGAGTGCTGAAGCGCATCGCCTGGTGGAAGAATTTTGCAGATTGATTGATGATAATTTTATCAAAAAGCTGTCTGTCATTAAAGATTTTGAAAGAATTCTTATCACCCATACGCCGCTGTTTAATGTATTACATGAAATGTTAGCAACCGGTTTACTGGGGAAATTAATTCCAGAATTTAATGGTATTGCCAATCGTATTCAATATGACCAGTATCATGTTTATCCGGTAGACAAACATGTATTGAAAACAGTGCAGAGGTTAAAATCATTTGGTGTGAATGATTCATCACATAAATGTGATTTATGCGCAACCTTATATCGTGAATTAAAACGAAAAAAACGCGATTTGTTATGGGCTGCTTTACTTCATGACATTGGGAAAAGTGATTCTCAGGGAGACCACAGTGAAAAAGGACAGATCATCGCGCAAAATATTCTCAAACGATTTGGATATGGTCCAAGAAAAAGCAATCAAATCGCGCTTATTGTTAGAGAACATCTTTTTCTAATTACAATGGCCACACGGCGTGACGTTGATGATGAACAAACAGCTATTGCCTGTGCCAGAAGGATTCATACTGTCGAGCAATTAAATATGCTTTATTTGCTAACTGTTGCAGATTCAATGTCTACCGGACCAAACGCCTGGTCTGACTGGGTAGATCAGTTGATGAAAAAACTATATTACAACACATTGTCCACAATTGAAAATGGCGAATTGGCAACAGAAGAAGCAATGAGAAAAATTGAAAAGAAAAAAAATACATTGATTGCAAATAACGAGAACAATCAGGATCAAAAAGAATTGATTCTCACCTGTTTCAAATTTATGTCAGAGAGATACTTATTGTATTCATCCGTTGATGAAATGGACCGGCACATAAGGCTTTATGAATCACTCAGCAATCAACCTGTGGTGATGCATGTCGAGAAAGATCATGAAACAAACACACGCTTGTTAACGATTTGCGCCAAAGATCGACCAGGGTTGTTTTCCATTATTACTGGTATTTTATCAATTTGTAACATATCCATATGTGATGCACGAGTACATACATGGCGAAACAGAATTGCATTGGATATTTTTAAAGTGAGTGCCCCAAAAGATCAACTTTATGAAGATAAAATGTGGCAAAAAATTGAAAACAAGATACAGGAAAGTCTGTCTTCTGACCTTCAAATTCATCAAACACTGGCAGAGCAGGCAGAGCGCGTTTCATGGAATCAGCATTTGAAACATAAATCTGCAAAAATTCGTATTGATAACCAAATGTCCGCTTTTTATACCATTATTGAAGTTTTTGCACTGGACCGTCCTGGATTGTTATTTGGTATTACAGATACCCTGTACCGGTCCGGATATAATATATATTTTGCCAAGATTGCTACTGAACATGATCAGGTCGTGGATATTTTTTATATTAAGGACTTAAATGGATATAAGATCCAATCCCATACACAGGCACAGTCTTTAAAACAAAAAATATCAGATATTATCAATGCCTTTACGGATTGATATGTAATTAATTCATAAAAAACAAATATCAAGGAGGTATTTAATGAAAAGAAAAATTATGCTTATCGTGTCTTTTGTGTTATTGATATTGACATCACAGGTTTTTGCAGATGATGCAACGATAAACAGCGGTGATACAGCATGGATTATAGTTTCCACAGCATTGGTCATGATGATGACACCTGCTGGTCTGGCCCTTTTTTATGGCGGTATGTCCCGAACAAAGAATTTACTGAATACACTGGCCATGACATTTGTGTCCTATTGTATTGGAAGTATTATTTGGGTGATGTGGGGATACAGCCTTGCGTTTGGCCCGGATTTGGGCGGAATTATCGGCGCGCCGACACATTTGTTCATGAATGGTATCACTGTGAACAGTGTATCTGGAACAATCCCTACTTTTGTATTCGCCCTTTTTCAGATGACCTTTGCGGGGATAACAGTTGCTTTAGTGCTGGGTTCCATTGTTGATCGAATGAAATTTTCCGCATGGATTATTTTTTCGATGTTATGGTTGACATTGGTTTACTGTCCCATAGCGCACTGGGCATGGGGCGGCGGATGGATGGGTAATATGGGCGCATTGGATTTTGCCGGAGGCAATGTGGTACATATTAATGCCGGTGTTGCCGGACTCATACTATCGCTTTTTCTAGGCAAACGTCTGGGATATGGTAAAGAAGCGATGTTTCCATCAAGCGTAACGCTGACTGCACTGGGTGCTGCCTTACTATGGTTCGGTTGGTTTGGATTCAATGCTGGAAGCGAACTTGCGGCAGATGGCATTGCCGCATCCGCATTTTTAGTAACCAATACCTCAGCCTCCATGGGGGCAATGGCATGGATGCTTACCGAATGGGTGGTTAATCGAAAACCGACCGTGTTAGGTATTGCATCAGGCGCAGTGGCCGGGTTGGTGTCGATCACCCCTGCGGCAGGCTTTGTCAATTTGCCGGCATCGCTCTTTATCGGTGCTGTTGCGGGAGTACTTGGATTCTATTGTGTTGCAGTTTTGAAACACAAACTCGGTTATGATGATTCACTGGATGCATTTGGTGTGCATGGGATGTGTGGTCTTTGGGGCGCGTTGGCCACGGGAATTTTTGCAAGCCCATATATTAATGAAGCCGGAACTGGGGTATTATATGGTAATTTTTCTCAGTTGTGGATTCAGATTGTATCAATTTTAGGAACCATTGCGTATTCAGGCGTGGCAACCATTGTGGTTATTTTAATCACACAATTGCTGGCATCGGGATTGAGAGTCTCAAAAGAAGAGGAAATGCAAGGCCTGGATAATGCACTTCATGGCGAACGTGCCTTTGAATTATAATTTTAGAATTTTATGGAGGTTCAAACATGAAAAAGATTGAAGCAATAATTAAACCATTTAAGCTCGAAGAAGTCAAAGATGCGTTGAATGCCATTGGCATACAAGGCATGACAATTACCGAGGTTAAAGGTTATGGTCGTCAAAAAGGCCATAAAGAAATATATCGCGGTGCTGAATACATGGTCGATTTTATCCCAAAAATCAAAATAGAAATTATCGTGGCTCAGGATATTGCGGATCAGGCAATTGATGCGATCATGAATGCTGCAAATACGAATACCATTGGTGATGGTAAAATATTTGTGTTGCCTGTTGAACAGGTGATTCGTGTGCGCACTGGAGAAAAAGGTGAAGAGGCCATATAGTTTAATGTGTTCATTTGTATGAAGAGACAAGGCATGCCTTGTCTCTTCATGACACGAATATTATTCAATGCTAATAAAGTTTGGGGTGATAATGATTAGGCAAACAGCTATCATCAATAATAATTTTTGGTAAATTTTAGAATTTCTCTTTGATCTCAGTACAGATTATGCCCATTCAAATACCATATCGCACGAACGTTGTTATCTTTGTTTAAGACCAATCCAACAAAGTCTCTCTTATTGAGATCATAGTGGCCAATATTATGTCCATTGATATCATGATAATTAATAAAAAGATCAAGTAAATGATAAATATCATTCACAACCACAGCTTCTCGATCAATTCGATCAATTTTTCCAGTGGCAGTTAACTGAACGACAATTTCAATATTTATGATTTTTCCATGTTTATTCAATGCGTACTTAACAATGCTGGCTTTTACGATTTGGCCAGAAGTAATCTGATTCACACAGGAATTGTCGATAAAATACATTTTAGAATTAATCATTATCTTTGATTCCGACACATATTGAACCAACCCTTGTCCACTATAGGATTCTACAGGTTCGCCAAATGCAGGGCCGCCCACTTTTTCAAAACCTGGCATGGGGTCAATGGTTTGTATTTGAATGCTCTCACAATAGCCATAATAACAAAAAGCAAACAATATTATCAATGAATATAATATTTTCATAGGTCTCTCCTTATAATTAATCAGGAAAGCTTACATGGGAACATCTTTTTTCAAAGCATTCCTTAGTATTTCCAATAATATCTACCTTGTTCGGAATCAATTTCAATTGTTGAAACACTGGAATCAGATCCCAGATCGCCAAAAACCATTCTATCTTTTCCTTCATCAGTATGAATAAGAGCAGGCGGCTTAACGACTGAATCAAATATAACCACTGATGGCGGCAGTTTTGGATTGTTTGGATGATCCGGCTCAATTTCTATTTTTTGATTGTCAACGGTAATTAGTGATTCACTCAAACGACCGCCAGTACAGGCATTCAGAATATACATTCTGGAATGACTTTGAATACCGCATCTACTTGTGGCAGGTATCAGACTGATAAGAAGCACTTTTCCTTCTCGAATCATGGGGTTATCTATAATTCGTTCATGTTGAGCAGGTAAATCAAAATACCAACCCACATGAGAAAAGTCATTCCCATTTTCAATTTTTTCTGGATACCAGGTGATCGAATTATCTGTTACAACGCGATAACCTTCTGAGTTATAATCTGTTTCAATTTTTTGTTCCAGCAGTTTAATTTTTCGAAAGCCATCAGGAAGATTTTTTGCGTTGGATAACTCTCGTTTTTTGTTAAATGCCCCAAAGAAAAATTCGTTGTTTCTTTCATTGTTTTGCCAATCCCATATACCATAAATTGTCTGCTGGCTCATACTTTGTGTATCACCTTCGGTGATATAGCGGCCAGTCCCAAACACGACAATGTAACCTGATTTACCATGAACACAATGCGCCATAACATCTGGTTTCGTAGTTACAGGTTGTGGTGTGCCATCATTACCATCAGCATTTCGGGCTTGAAATAATGGTTGCGGATCATCAGTCGTGCCATATGCGATTTTCCACTCGTTTGGTTTATCTGATGTTAAATCAAATTTCCATAGATTACCGATCATATCCCCTGCATAAACATAATCGACTTTACCATCGAAATCTGTGTCAACCAATGATGGCGTGGACATACCATTGCAAATGTCATAACTGCCTGATTTGGTATCCAGAGTAGCAATTTTATCGCCATTACTCAATCTACGAATGTACAATGCCGCTTTTCCGCGTTTGCTGGCATAACCATTACCAAAAATTGCAACCCATTCACCTGCGTTTGTTTTGGTAATATAAGGTGTGCCAAAACTATATCCCATTTCAACATCATCATCCGTGTCTTCACCAGTGTATGGCGGGAATTCCCATACAGGCATATGTATATAATCACTGGCTGAAACTTTTAAGCAATAATAACCACGCCCGCCTTTTCCGAGTCCACCAATAAGGTATGTGTCATTACCTGCTTTTTTGATTGTGGGTGTGGCATCACAATAAAAGAAATGTGTATAGTTTTCAAGTGTCAGGTAGATTAAATTTTCAAAAATGAGATTGGGAACATAAGCAGCGATTTCTTCGCCATTTTCAGCATTGAATACATGACCCATACCATCATTTGCGCCAATAAAAACATAATTCTTATAGAAAAGCGGATGAGAATGAACAATATCTCCCAATTTATGATAGCGAGTTCTTAATCTACCGCCATTTTTTTGTTCTTCAGAATCATCACCACTGATGTACCGGATGATTTGTCGTGCCGTATCCTCATCTTCATCTATTCGTTTTAATAAATTTCCGGGGATATCACTAAAAAGTTTTCCGAGTCTGCCGCCATTTGATGTAATAATCACGCGATCTTTCCAATTCTTCGCATCCAGTTTATCTCGGGCAGACCAGACAGAAGTCTCATAATCAAACTGATCTGTGCCGCCAGTACCAAATGCGTTGATATCTCCTGACCAGTCGCTGGAGTTATAGCTTCCCTGAAATACCAATGAATTATTTTCAAACTTTTGCCCATTGACTGCCACTGATGCGGCACTGCCAATAATAGAAATTTGTCGTCCAATGGATTCCATCGCAAGGATCAAGTCTTGTGGATTGCTGGCAGAAAAGAACTCTCCTCTACCATTTACCCCTGCATGCCAGAGATCATCAATGGTCGTTTTCTGGCTAGCCATCACTTTGGGCCATTCAGGACAATGCGCAGAACAATCATTGGATTTATCCTCAGCCGGACAACTGGGGTAATCATCAAAGGGATTTAACGTACCTGTCTGTCCAAACGAAACACTGAATGTCACCATATGTTGCTGAATATTACTATCACCGGGCCGTGGTGGAACTCTGTTTTCAAGCGTAGAACTCAAATCATTTGCGTAATAATACATGGCCACATCAGCCAAAGTATTTCTATAAGTGTCGCTAAAACAAGCGGTGGCAAAATCAGAACTTTTGAATTCATCCGCATTCCCCACATTGGGTGCACTGCCATTCCACCAGCCATCAGTAAGAACAACTGAAAACACCTGTTGACATTCACCGCCTTCAGCTTTACTGGCATAGGGCCATTTACCCAAAGTACTTGAACTTCGTTCATCAAAATATTTGCCAGCATTTTCCAGTCCTCTTCGAAGAGGGGTCCCACCAGAGGCATCAGCTTTGTATAAAATTCTCAAAAATGCATTGGTTTGATCATCCAGACCGCCAGCATTATCTTTACATTTAATTGGTAGAACAGATGTTTTTGCAGATTTATTGTTGTTAATAGTCAAAAGTCCAACTTTAATACCTTCCTGGGCAACAATCGCATTTCCGATTGCTGCTTTCGCTGTCAACATGCGTTTACGATAAAATGAAAACCAGTTCGCAAAGTTTTGGAGTTCATCTTCAAAAGTTCTTGATGTAAGCACATCCGCTGGTGGATCTGTTATTTTAATCAATGCCTTGATTCGTTGATTGGTTTTTGTTTTCGCATAATAATATTCAATAGATGAATTCTCAATATTTATATTTACCAGATACAATTTGTCGGTCTGTCTGGAAAAAACATAATAGTGGGATCGTTTAACAGGGATTGAACCAAATAGAACATATATTCCATTTAGATCAACCTCTTTATCACGCATTGGGTTGTATCTTGGAAATTTGGGATTGGCATTTGGTACTTCAGGCCACGTGGGTTTGGGGGTACCAGGAAGTTCATCCCATTTGGGCCAGGGTTTGTATGTAATGGATGGATTATAATAAATACGATTATATTCATACCATTGAGTCTGATAATAATACCTGTTTAGACTCGTGGATTTTTCCTGAACATAACTGTATTTATTATCAGGATCATAAAAAACATAATAGAAAGCACCCCCTGCCGGGCCATAGTAAATGCCATTCAATTCTTGAGTCATGATATCCCAATCCATACTGCCTGAATCATCAAGCACAAAAACGATCAGTGGCGGTGCCGGATCTGCAAGGGTTTCTAAAGGGATGTCAGAGATTGTTAAGCAATCCTCTCCAGGACATAAATCTTTATCGTTACAATCCTGATCTGTACCATCACATTTAACTTCAGGATTTCCTGAAAATCTATTTTTATCGGAGTCGTCACAATCACAGTCATCATCTACGCATTGAGAAGGCGGACCATCTGAAATACAATAACTTACAACATTTGATGGATCCCCACACCCATCGCCATCATTATCTTTGTAACAATCATCTCTTAAATCTTCGTCACGTCCTCCATCACAGTCATCATCAACAAAATCATTACATATTTCTATTGCATCCGGGTTGATATACTTATTATCGTCGTCACAATCTCTGTCATTATCGACATAATTGATACTTTGACTGCAAATATCACTTGCTTGTTCACTATCAAGACATCTGTTGCATGAATCCATATAATGAATATCTCCTGCGCCAAAACCATCGTTATCTTTATCTTCGTAGCAAATGTCAACTTTTGTATATTTTGTTACATGATGCACGCCAAACTTGCTAGGATATGTAAACCAAAGGAACTTTTTTTGCTCTAAAATACTAAAATTTTTAAGATATCCACTAATTGTCGCTGGCTTTCTCCAACCGACAACAGGTTCAAATACAATTTCATGATCTTTTGATATGGATATTTCGTTTAAATTCAAAAAACCTAAAATATAATTGATACAAGATTCAATAAATTTTACGAGCCTGTTACCGGTTAAAACGTAATCAAGACTTATTGGCGCAATCTCTCCGCTGCACCTCAAATTTTTATCTTGTGATACTTTTGTTTCTTTCCATTTTGCGCCGTCACTACATGAAGGTTTGTCCCCGAGAAGCGTAACTTTAATACCCAGCCCTGGAACATAAATATTTTTCAAAAATTTTTCAAATCTTTCTTTGGGGCTAGAAAAAAGTCCGGCTTGAGCATTTTCTAAATTACAAAAGAAGCATAAGAAAATAATTATCACCACTGTTCTTTTACAAACAGTTGCCTTTATTAAATTTTTCATATATCACCTGCACATATAATAAAATTATATTTTAATTTATGATCGCCCAACCTTGTTTATTCCTGGTATATTTATGGCATTATTTTCTGAACCTGGATTACGCAGATTAGGATGATTAAAAATATATCAGGAAAAAGCAAAGTTGGAAGATGCTAGCCAGAAAAATATCAAATCATTGTTCGATTTGCTGGTATTGTGGATTTAGATTTTTCAAAAAAATTCTTTATGCAAATATTATGCCTATGCAATATGCGTGCCGTAACAATATTTGTTTGTTTTTTTTTAATGACTTATGCTCTATTATTGATAAAAGGGAGGGGGTGAAGAGCGGGTGAAGGGCCTTTCACCATGTTAACTGTTCCATATACACATGAAACAGTTATGCCGCCAATGAAAAAAAACTTTTCAATGAATATCCGGAGATGAAGCACAAAAATATTGTTGACGTATTCTCTTTATTAATAATAAATAGAGTCAGGGATCTGTCAGGCTGATTATATAATCAGAATATTTTTATAAAAATGAAGAAAAACAAAGAAATCATAAACGCGCTTCAAGGTGTGCTGAAAAAATTTCCTGAAATAAAAATTGCAACACTATTTGGCTCTGCTGCCACAAATCGCCTGACTCCAGATAGTGACTTGGATATTGCTGTATCTGCTGATGTGCCCCTGTCATTTGATCAAAAATATGAACTTATGAGTGATTTATGTGCCACCTTTTCTCGTGCAATTGACCTTATTGACTTACAATCAGTGGCAGGCCCCATATTACAAGAGGCTTTATGTACGGGTATTGTTGTCAAAAAAGATTCGATATCATTGTATTATCAGTTAATAATGAGAATGTGGCTGAATCAGGCTGATATGATGCCATTGACAAGAATGATTATTATTAACAGGTGTAAAAGGTTTGTTCAAGATGAATACTGATATCATTTATTACAAACTGGAAATTTTAAAACGTTATGTTGATCGTATGCAATCAAAGATACCTGAAAGCAGTACTGTTTTATCAGGAGAACCAGACATCCAGGACATTATATTAATGAATCTTCAACGATCTGTGAAAATATGTGTTGATATTGCTGCTTATATTCTGGCAAATTCCAATATTCCGCCCCCCATGTCTATGAAAGATGCGTTTTACCAACTCAACATGCTGGAAATAATTTCTAAAGAAACTTCCGAGAAAATGCAGCGAAGTGTTGGCTTTCGGAATATTGCCATTCACGAATATGATGAAATCAAATGGGACGTCGTGTATTCAATTCTTCGTCATCACATGGATGACTTCAAGTTGTTTGCAAAAGAAATATTTCAATGGGTTGAAACAAAACCTGATAAAGAAAAGCTTGTATATCGCTGGCATGGCTTATTATAATATTTGGAGAAAAATCATACAAGGCTTGATGTTATTTATTATTTCAAAATATCCATAATATTCAATACACTTTCATATTCTGAAATAACTGGTTTTTTCATCGAAAAACGTAAGTCAATCCGACGATTTTTACGTTGTTTTTGAATTGTATTGTCATTTTTGACCAAAGGGCGTGTCTCAGCATAGCCGCTGACAGAAAATAATGGCTTACCATAACTGTTTTTCAATAATTTTAAAGCAGGGCCTATTTCAAGCTCTTCTGACCAAAATTTCCATACGGCAATAGCACGGTAACTTGACAGGCCCCAATTGCCCATTTCCAGGGAGACCGCTTTACGACTGTCTGTATGACCTTCGATAAAAACAGTATCAATATAAGTATGGCGCTGATTTTTGATAATTGCATCATAAAGCGCGAAGCCAATATCTGCCAATAATTTTTTTTTATTATCTGGTATTTTATAGCAAAGTGAATCAAAATAAAGGCGCTCGTCAGGAATCCTTAAAACAGAGTAGTTTTCTGAAATTTCAACAATAATGCCTTGCTGAGCCAGTTGTTTGCGAATTTCCACCAGCATGGCTGCCCGTATTTGATTGGCATTTTGAATCTCCTTGATGGCTTCATGGACACGTTCTTCCATTGTAGACAATTTGATAATTAATAAAACACAGGCAAGAATAAAAATGACCAGCAGGCCGGCCATAATATCTGAGAAAGATATCCAATAAGGGTTGTCTTCATCTGGCGAACGCGATTGTCGCCGTTCAAAAACACGAATCATGATTATTTTTTGTCCTGTCGTTGTAAGGCATCTTCAATTTCATTGACCACATCAGAAATCGTAAACACTGCATCACGCATGGTGGTTGCAAAATCGCGTGTATGATTATTCCATTCGTTCAGACGTTCATTTGTTTGATGCTGCACCTGACTGGCATAATCTGTCAGTAACCGAGTCACTTCCTGTTCTAGGGAGCTGACATGCTGGGTAAGGGTTTGTCTGAATTGATGGTGATGTTCTGAAAATTGAATAATTCCCTCATTGGCAGTCGATGCTGTTTTTTCCAATACGTTGACCGCTTTGAGGAAATCATTTTTTATCGTCTGAATGGTTGAAACAATATCACCCACTTGAGCAGTCATTTGTGCATTTTCTTTTGTCAGTCGATCCGCACTCACGTTGGTTTCTTTCAGTTGACCAGAAAATAACTGAACAACTTCAGACAAAGAAAGACCTAATTTATCCAGTTTCTCTGCCACATTGTTCAGGTAGCTGCTGGATTTTTCAATATTTCTGGCCGCAGTTTCCATCACTTTTTGATTGCGCATTACCGCATCATTGAGTGTTTGCCCTTGTGTCAGGATATCTTTTGAAGCATTCATATTTTGTTCGGAAGATTTATTCATACTTACCATGAACAGTTGTAAGCCTTCACGAAGTGAGGTCAATTGTTGTGTCAGTAAAGCAATACGTTCTTCCTCCTGTTGTGCCAGCTTTTGAAATCGTGATTCAACCTGTTCTGAAAAACTGCTGGCAGAATTTTGTGTACGAAGCACAGCATCATCAATCGCAGTTGTCTGTTTATGTGTCAGGGTATCAATCATATTGCTCAGACGTTGAAAACGTTCTTCATCAAGTTGAGAGACGGTTTCATTATGAGTATTGAGTTGAGAAAGCAGTCTTTCAATGGATTGATTTAATTCCGTGTTAATTTGATGGGTAAGTTCGCGCTGATTATCACTTTCTGAACTGACCCCCTGCATAAATTTATCCAGAACAGTTGCAAGGGCATCTTCAGAGGTGCGTGTTTGCCGCTGATTCAAATCATTGGCAGAATGAATAAATTGTTCAATGGCAGGTGCCATAATTTCTTTGATACCAGACTGGACCCCCTCTGAAACCTGATGCACAACTTCCTGCATTTTCCCGCCGATTTTTTCAGCCAGTCCCTGAAGGGCTTCTCGGGCTTCAAAATTATGTTCTTCAATGCGCATCAGTGACTGTTCAGGATTCATACGCGGTGTCATCAAAGAAATTTCATGTTGAAATCGTGTAATATCCATTCGTACAAATCGTTCGATCAATTTTTCGATAAAATTGAACAACACACTGGTCAACACTCCCCAAACTGATGTTAAGAAAGCAACTGCTGCACTGCTGATCAGTCGATTAATCTCATTACCGGCAGCATTCATGCCGGCATCGCTGAGATCCAGTCCTGAAAGTCCCAGTTGAAGGCCTGAGAAAGTGCCAATGACACCAATTGCAGTAAGAAAGCCAGGAACAGCAGCCAACAGACGGTTTTCAGTCAAGCCGGGAGACAGGGATCTGGCATTGAAAAAATAGGATGCATCCAGAGCACGGTAAAGTCGTTTGCCATCTTTAGATGCCACGAGGCTGCGATCAAAATCAACCCATAAGTCACCAAAACCATTGGGTAATTTTTTTGCAAAAAGAATAAGATCGCGTCTTTTTTTGACAAAGTGGTCAACTGAAATTCCAGAAATTGCGTTTCGAAATTGATTGATTATCCATCTGGCCCTGTGGGCTTTCCAGATAATTAGAGCCAGTGCCCAAAAAAATATGCACCACAGGACAAGCACGATAAATGCGCTGAAACCATCAGTACTTGAAATCTGTCCGGTAAATAGTGCGCTTAGATTGGGCCATAACAACGTCCAATCGAATTGTATGATTGATTTATTCATGAAAGTTTACGTAAAAAAAAAGGATCTGCAGGACTGGTCCGACAGATCCAATTCATCAGGATTGTTTACCTCATCTGATTAAGATAAAGTAAACAAAAAAAATTTTTATGTATTTTAAGTAGATCATTATCTTAGGAATGCAAAAAAAATAAGTTCCTCATTTCAGAAAGAGTTAATTCTGTTCATTTAGAACCTGGATTACGCTGAAGAAGATGAATAAGATGAAATAAGACACTTTTAAATCATCTTATTCATCTTC
>Ga0272440_1000324_pt1 | contig 40522 bp, 15 predicted proteins | sample SSMMMBAug17_FD_192440 | JGI IMG/M metagenome (GOLD analysis project Ga0272440, IMG submission 192440) | Marine sediment archaeal communities from Little Sippewissett salt marsh, Falmouth, MA, United States - SSM-MMB-Aug17 | ecosystem: Environmental > Aquatic > Marine > Wetlands > Sediment ...
TATCTGCGAAGGAATTTACGCCAATGCTTAATGATGACGTTTTTGTATCTATTATCAGTGTGCCATCACAATGTATCGCAGTTGGTACAAAGGAAGGCATTGAAAAAGTAACAGAACGTCTTAAAAACAATGATATTGTATTTAGATTAATTCCAAACTTTTATCCGATTCATTCACCGCTGGTTGCCCCCATTAAAGATCAGTTTATTGAAATCTTTCAAAATATTCCTCTGGGCCCACCCAAAATACCTTATATTTCTAATTTAACCGGTACATGGATAGATGAAACACAATCCACAGATCCACAGTACTGGTTTGAGCATACCTGCAAGCCACTCAATTTTGCAAAGGGGCTGACCACTTTATTGCAAAAACCGCGTCGCATCATGCTTGAAGTTGGCCCGGGACAGAGTTTAGGAAGCTTTGTTTTTCAACATCCTGATTATACAAAAGAAACTATTGTTTTACCCACTTTGAAAACAAAATATGAAAACCTGTCAGATGATGCATTATGGGAAAACATGTTGGCGGAAATCTTTAATTAACACTTATTCACTCGTACCTCCGATCCAGCGAGTGTGTGTGGTGCATGAGATATATTAAGGAATGCTCTAAAAATAACTTCCCTATTATTAATATTGTACGTTTTGAGGTAAATGTACTGTAGAGACGTAGCATGCTACGTCTCTACGCGTCCTTGCTTTTTTGTGCGATCTATGAAATGAGGATATTTGATATAATCTTAAATATTTGATATAAAGTTGAGTCAAAACAATAAATAAAATCAGGGAGTCAAGAAACCATGCAACCAACAATCACAACCCACCGAAATTTTTTAAAAGACAGTCTAAGACTGACCATCAACTTTGCCCTGACCGATCAAAACAAAGGGCTGCCAGCGCCGGCTCTACAAAAGCCATACGCATCCGGGCAAATCACTGAATTATCAACACCTGAAGCGTGGCCATTTCATCTTGATATGTCCCTCAGGACTGCCATAATGCAACGAAAAAGCCGTCGCACCTTTTCAAAATCGCCCATTTCCCTGGATGAGCTATCATTTTTATTATGGGCCACTCAGGGAGTTCGTCAACCAGTAAACGAATCCACGGCTTTTAGAATGGTTCCTTCAGCCGGATGCCGACACGCCTTTGAAACCTATCTTGCAGTATTCAACGTGCAAGATTTATCCCCTGGCGTATATCGCTATCTACCTGTTGAACATGGACTGATTTATGAAACTGAAATTTCACCAGCCCGGCCATTACGTGCTGCGGCTTTGAATCAATCCTTTGTGGAAAAATCATCTGTGGTATTTATCTGGAGCTGCCTGCCTTATCGAATGGAATGGCGTTATGATCTTTCAGCCCATCGTGTCATTGCAATGGATGCCGGTCATGTCTGTCAAAACTTATATCTGGCTTGCGAAGCCATTCATGCCGGAACATGTGCCATTGCGGCTTTTCATCAGGAAAAAATGGACGCGTTTGTCGGGGTTGATGGCAATGATGAATTCGTTATATATATGGCCCCTGTTGGCAAACAATAGACAGGATTCAAAGGAAAGAAAAGGAAAGATAAGATGACAAAGTATGTTGATGAATCATATTTTCATGCATTATCCGGGCATGCCCCTGAAGACATCTGTGCCCGCGCATTATGCAAATATGTGGATGATCGTTATATCATCGGTGTATGGGGGATTGACTATGCTGTTGATCCTGTGGCAAAAACAATAGAACCCATCAATGGGAATGGGTATAAACCCCATGCATATTTTTATCTTTTCATCATTTATTATCTATTATATGCAAAGCACATTAAAATCATTGACAAATGGATTTCTGAAAAAGATATGCCTGGAGGAACCACATTTTTCAGAGGCCCCCACGAGATTCCCACAAGATTGATTACTGATATGTGTCAGAATGATATCCAATTATTCAAAAAGGCCTGTGAAGACCTGAATGGCACAGCCTTAAAAGAGGCAGATGCCGCTTACCGGTTCAGTATAACTCCTCGCATACCTGTGGCTGTATTGTATTGGATCGGGGATGACGATTTTCCACCTGAAGGTAAGATCCTTTATGACAAAAGTATAACCAGTCATTTGACATTGGATATGGTATTTTCTCTTGCTATTGAAATTTGTACAAGAATCTGTAATGGGGGCAAAATGATTTGAGGTAACCAAAATAGACTGAATTCCGAGGACACGATCCTTATTTCTTGACATAAAACCTTATAATATAATATTTTATATCAAAAAAAAGGCCATGTCCCCGGAATTCAGTCTATTTGGGTTACACTCAAATCATTTCTCCAACCCATTGAATTAATACCAAATTAAGTAAATCACACATAAGGATAAAGACAATGAGAAAACATGTTACAATGCTCATAACAATCATTTTGCTGATTCCCAATCTGGCTATATCGGCATCACTTCCCACCATTCGCATTGGCATTGTTCGCGATGGCCCGGAAATTCGATTTACAGACGATACGAATCTTTTAAAGCAAGAAATTCAACAACTTGTTGGTGATGAATATGTCATAGAGTTTCCATCAGAATGTGATATTCATGGCAATTGGACAGCATCGGAAATTAAACGTGCAATCAATAAACTATTGTCATCACCTGATGTAGATATTGTCGTTACCATGGGCACAAATGCATCATATGATATTTGCCGCCGCGAAGTCTTACCAAAACCGGTGATTGCCCCATATGTTATTGATGCCAGGATGCAAAAGTTACCATTAAAACCTGATGGCACCAGCGGTGTAAAAAATCTTTGCTATATCAATGCATATAAAAGCTTTGAAAGAGAAGTCCAATTGTTTCGAACGATTACCCCATTTAAGCATTTGGGAGTGCTTGTCAGCAGTCTGGCTTTAGAAATTCAGCCTTATATTCCGGATTATGTAAAAAAACTGGAAAAGGAACTGGGGCTCAGCATACAACCCATTCCAGTTGGAACATCAGCCCATGAGGCCCTTGCATTAAATGCGGGCACAGATGCAGTTTATATTTCACCTCTCATGCGCGTTTCTGATGAGGAATTTCAGAAAATAATCAATGGCCTGAACGAAAAAAGAATTCCCACCTTTACCATGCAAGGACGCATGGAGGTTAGAGCAGGAGTTCTTGCCGGTATGGCGAGAGATACAGATTATAATCGTTTGCTTAGACGTGTAGCCCTGAATGTGCAGCGGATTCTTTCCGGCGAGAATGCAGGCGACTTAAAAGTTGGGTTTATTTTGGAAAATCAACCCATCAATGAACAAATGGTCATCAATATGAATACAGCACGCGCAATCAATATTTTTCCGCCCTGGAAAATTCTTCTGGCCTCTGAATTGATATTCGAAGAAAGCCGCGCCATTGCGCGAACCATTTCAATGGAAAGTGCAGTGAAGGAAGCTGTATCTGTCAATCTGGATTTAAAAACCAATGCAAAGCGATTATCTGCTGAAAAAGAAAATATTGCCAACGCCCGGGCATCACTGATGCCGCATTTGTCGGTGGATTCCACGATCTTAGTTATTGATGATGATCGCGCAATTGCATCCAGCGGGATGGCGCCAGAACGATCCTGGAAAGTATCTGCTACAGCCAGCCAGTTATTGTATTCAGATAAGGCATGGGCCAATTATTCAGCGCAAAAGCATGGCTATGAGGCAGCAAAACAAGGACATCGGGCACTGGAAATGGATATCATTCTCAATACCGCCATTGCATATATCAATGTTCTCAAGGCCCGGACATTCGAGGGAATTCAAATAGATAATCTTGCCCTTACTCGGGCCAATCTGGATCGCGCTCGTGTGAGACATTCCATCGGTACAGCGTCGCCATCCGAGGTATATCGCTGGGAAAGTGAAATTGCAACACATTATAAACAGGTATTAAAAGCCAAATCACAGACAAGGCAGGCCATGATACATCTCAATCAACTTCTGAATCGTCCCCTTGATGAATATTTTGCCCTCAAAGATACCAGCCTGGCCGATCCCATATTTGAAATCAGTAATGATCGATTTATGTCCTATGTCAACAACCCTGTCAAATTATCCATTTTTGAAGAATTTATGGTGGCGCAAGGCATCCAAAACGCACCTGAACTGAAACAGATTGATGCTGGTATCAACGCCAGAGAACGTTTACTTATTGCCAATGTTCGTGAATATTGGCTGCCTACAGTTTCGCTTCAAGCGGGTCTTTCGCATCAGGCGGCTGAAGGTGGTAAAGGTTTACATCCCTCCATGTTCAGCATTCCCGGCCTGCCTCCCATGAAAATGGCTGAATCTGATGATACAGACTGGAACATTGCTGTAATGGCATCATTGCCATTATTTAGCGGCGGAAGTAAAGACGCTCAGACCAGACAGACCAGAGAAGAATTGGCTGCTTTACATTTTCAACGAGCATCCACTGCTCAAAAACTTGAAGAAAGCATTCGATTCAATATTCATCAAACGTCAGCATCATTTCCAGCCATAAAGCTTTCAAAAGATGCAGCAAAAGCTGCCCAACAAAATTTAGATTTGATTACAGAATCCTATTCTCAGGGCGTTGTATCCATTATTGTTTTGCTTGATGCTCAAAATGCATCCCTTGCAGCCACAAGCATGGCTGCAAATTCTGTATATGACTTTTTGATTGATTTGATGAAATTAAATCGCTCGGCTGGTAATTTCTATCTATTTAAAAGTAGCACTGAACGTGAAAAATGGTTAAATCGTTTGAACACGTTTATTAATAATTATGGCGATTGAAATGAGGGCGCATCCAACAGATGGCGTAGCATGTTACATCTCTGCGCGTCCTGGTTTTTCGTATACGATCTATGTAGAGACGTAGCATGCTACGTCTCTACAGAAAATTCATCTTAGTCAATGCTTTTGATCAGTCGAAATCCAAGAGTCATCAGCTTTGCATCAGGTTCAAGGCTACCGCGATTGGCAGACCGGCATTGTAAGGCAGTATCTGCAAAAGACCCCCCTCTGATAACTTTCAGTGAACCCGACTGTGGGCCAACAGGGTCAACATTGTATTCAGTCTGATAGTTTTTGAGGTAATAATCAGCAGTCCATTCCATCACATTTCCCAACATGTCATAAAGATGCCATGCATTGGCTTGTTTTTGGCTGACAGGATGCGTTTTCCCTTGTGAATTAAAGCAGTAATAGGCAATGTCATCAATAATGGTTTGCTCACAGGATATTTTTATTTGGCTGATATTCGTTCCATTTGAAAAAGCAGTTTCTGTAGTTGCTCTGGCAGCGTACTCCCATTGTGCTTCAGTTGGAAGCATATAGGTATGGCGAGTGTCTTTTTCATTTAACAAATGAATAAATGCCTGCACATCATTCCAGGATACATTTTCAACAGGTAAGCTGGGGTCTGTTTGAGTAAATGATGGATTTTCTCCCATGACTTGTGTCCATTGTTCTTGTGTGACCTCTGTTGTTTGCATTAAGAAGGGTTTAGAAATTGTCACTTTATATTGATTTTCATCAATATCTCGCCCCATTTCATCTATTGGGCTGCCCATAAAAAAGCTGCCTGCTGGAATAAAAGCAAATTCCATGTTCAAATAGTTTTCAAACAACAGTGAAAACGTTTCACAGATATTATGGGACAATGATCTACCATTGATATTTTTAATACCTGTGGTAATTGTAACAGTATATGTTTCCCCCCCTGGCAAAACGTCTTTGGGGCTAAGAATATACAGGCTTTTGGCAGCATCCTTTGTGATATCGCATGCAATCTTACCCTTTTCGTTTGAAAGGTAGAATGAACTGTGTGTAAATGATTTTGGATCCACCTGAGTAGTAAATGTGAATGCAATCTGTTCAGTGGTGGCAGTAAATGTATAATCCAATGTGTTAATAAATGTTGCAAAATGCCATATTTTTGTACATTCATTTGGTTCTGATGCAGCATCCTGAATCAGGCCTTTTCCAATTGTTACTGTATATGCCATATCTGCTTCCAATAATTGGGGTTTATAGCAATAGGTATTATTGTCAATGGAATCCAGCCAGTTGCCTTCTATTGTATTACTGCCACTATCTATCAAGCTGAATGCAGCGTTATCACTAATGGACACTGCCTCAGTGCTGGTAAAACATATATTGGTATTAGTGGCTGTCACAATTGCATTATTTTGGGGATAATAATCATCCTGAATGCCTGGGAGTATATTTTTCGTTGAAAATGAAAAGGTATAATCCTTTTGTAAAGGATTGCCCTTTGAATCCTGAATTGAATCAGCGTATATGGTTACAGTATAATCACTGTCCTGGGGCAATTCATTCAACAGAGTATAACAAAGCCTGTTATTCTTTATGGTTACAGTACCATTTAATGCCATTGTATTGTCATGTACTGCTATTAGATTTGATTGTGAAGAAGATTTCATAATGCTTTCAGAAAAGACAATTTCAATTTTTTTAGTACCTTGATCGATTTCAGAATGATTCTCAGGCACAGTTTGGATGACAGTGGGTGGGATTCCTTTGGTTTTAAAGGACCATGAAAGGGTTTCTTCTTTTAAAGGATGTCCACTTTGATCTTCAAGGGTGTTTGCTAAAGTCAGCGTATAGGCAGTGCTTTCTGTAAAACCAAAAGGCTCAGACAAACCATATGTAATACTTTGAGAATTGCTTTGTATTGTCAAGGTATATAGTTGACTTTCATTGCTAATTGTTAGAGTGTAAGAGGTTAAAGCCATTGGTTCACTAAAGACAAAAATCATCTCTTCATTCGCTTTTGTTAAACATACTGGATCATTGGTTTGGAGAAAAGATGGTATGGCGTCTATTTCTGGAAATTTTTGTGTGAAAAACGTCCATGTGTAAGGCGATTCCATAGGCACGCCGGATTTATCAGTCAACGCTGACGTAATAGTGGCAATATATTGCGTATTTTTTGTGAGTAATTCTGGAAGCGTATATTTTACTAAACAGTCTATGCAGTTTGTAAGGTTATCAGGCTGAGAGGATGAAATCGTTCCAGATATAGGTGATCCATCAATAGATTTAAGGGAGATAAGGTTGTTTGTAATCCGAACAGGTTCTGAAAATGTTACAGTAATGGTAAGAGAAACTGGCACATCTACCTGATCTGATATTGGAAAATGGGATAATACCCGAGGTCTGCCCATTTCTGTTTCAAAATGCCAGCATGCATTTTGCGTCATTGGATTTCCTGCAAAATCACTGGCATTGACTGTAATGCTGTAAGTTGAACTGGGGTTCAATGCTTGTGTCGGCTGAAATACCAAGACATCAGAAGTGCTGTTCCAATGAAAAATGCCTGTTATGTTGTTTGCATTAGAAGAAACAGTAAAAAGAATATTTTTAGATGTATAATCAATAGGTTCAGAAAAAGATACAGTGATTGGTGATGCCAGAGAAACACTGGTAACGCCGTCATTTGGGCATTTTGATGTAATAACAGGCGGTACGTGCGCAGAACTAAATGACCACATATAGCTTTCCTGCAAAGGATGTCCATTTTTATCTCGCAGGTCAGTTGAAACAGTAACAGTATAGGTCGTGTTTTCATTCAAGCTGACTGTTGGCGATAGTGATATTTCTTTGCCAGAGCATTCAAAAATTGAGTATTCAATGTGTTGAGAATGATTTGTTATGGTAAATGATTGCGTTGTGACTGATGAACAGGCAATATCTTTACTCAATTGCATTTTTATCAAAGTATTCAGAGGCACATTGTTGCTGTTGCTTTGGGGATGAAATGAAATCAATGATGGATGATAGGGTACGATTTCCAGTGTAACCGAATCATTGATTTCTTTATATCCGGCAGTTATTGTTACTGTTCCTGAGCCTGCTGCAATAAAAGAATTATTTTTATTATTAATGACAACAGAACTTGCAGGTGAACTCGTCCAGGAAACCAGGCTGCTTAAATCGGTTGTAGTACCATCCTGGTATTGTCCACTCACAAATAGTTTGAATATACTATTTTCCTGAACAGATTGATAGGGATAAATAATCTGGATGTCTTTGAGTGGATTATGAATAATAGTTGCTAAAGTATTTGTGTCTGTTATTCTGATTTCATTAATAATAAATCCATATACAGCGTCTGACCGGATAGACCTTGCAAAGGAATCGGTTAATATATCAACATCAGCGCCAGTCTGAATCTTATCCAGTGCATCACTCAACTCGCTATAAACAGAAGGTAATGCTTCTCCCATCAATCTTTTAATAATATTCATTGACTTGATAAGTTCCACCATAAACACAGAAGACAGTGACAGGGATTGTATTCTGCTCTGGGCATTTTCTAAAGATAATTGGCCATTAAACAAAATATTTAAGGCATTGACCAATTGATCGGAATTGTTTATCTTTTCGCCATCATTATTCAGAAATACATATGAATTACAGAGTAAATCACAGGATAGAATAATACGATAAAAATGTGTCAATATACACACTTTCACCCCATTTAAGCCATTTGATAGTAAGGTTGTAATGACTTGATTGTTCTTTTTTCCATCCAGTTTGTTATCAGAGAGATCTTGAGCCCAGATATGACACAAAAGGCGCTGATCCTCTTTGTTTTTTCCTGCAATGCTTTTTATTAATTCAGCCACCAGTTGTGATGATACCAGGGCATCAGCAGCATCATCGCCTGAAATTTTCATGGTTACAGGATTACAATCAGATGAGAGGGTAAATCCAAAATTATCCATGACAGTCTCAATGGCCTGCTCAATGGTTTTACTTGTTAAAAGGGTTGTATTTTCTTTTTCAATAGCTGTTAAGCGTATCAGGTGTGTTAAAGGTGTGATATTGGCGATTTCCTGATAATAATTTAATGCGTATGATGTGAACGTAACAGATAGAGGCTCTTTGGTAATAAAATCTTCTCCTTGAGTCATTTCAATATGGACAGGAAAAGCTGTACTCTCTGGCAAAGAAACGTCGTATGTTGAACGTGAGTCGCCATCACCAGTAGCAATAATATCTCCATTTGTCTTGAAAAAGCGAATAAATGCATCAAAAACAAGGCTATCCAAAACTGTTCCTTTTAAATGAAGCATTTCTTGCTGGGATGAGTGTATGATAGTACAATCATCATCGTCATTACATGCTTGAAAACACAGTATAATAATAAATGTTAAGCCTATAACAAAATAGGGTTTAAATGGATGTAGATTTTTGATCATTGGTCCTCCGATATTTTTTTTTAGGGACAGCTTAAAAAAAGTCCCTGATTCAATTCATCAAATATTTTTGTTTAAACTGTTGACACAACAAGCGATAATCTGTAGCAATTTTTTTATTATTCAGTATTTGTTTAATATCATAATTCACCAGTTTCTTTATCCTGTCAGCATCAGTTTGTTTAAAAATATTACAGATCAGTGAATTTGCCTTTTTTATAAAAGATTCAACCAGTTGTACGTCATCTGGGTAATTAACAAAATGATTTAAGGCATTGGTCCAAAAAATATAAAATTTTTTAGGCACAAGCCCATCAAGAGAGATTTCTTCTGTGGAACCATCTTTATATTGAATATCATATGCCCATGGGTTTAAATTTTTCTTCAAAGCAACCATCTTTTTATCTGAGAGTTGTCTGATCAAGTGATCACTGTAAGCATAGGCCATATCAAATTGACCATCAAGTCTATAAGCAATTGAAATCTCAAGATATGCAACCAGTTCAGAATAATCCAGCATTAAAATGGTTTCATAATTTTCAATGGCTTTTTTATAGTTACCTGTTTTGCTATACATGTATGCCAGATTTGTTAAGTAATTGCTGTTCCATTTAGATAGAAAAACAGCCTGTTCATACGCTTTAATTGCTTTTCGAGACAACCCCTGTTTTTCATATTGTCTTCCCAGTCCAAACCAGGCGGAAGAGACAGTGACATCTTGTTGTATTGCTTTAGAGTAGTTTTCAATGGATGCATGGGCCAACTCAAGTTGGTCATATAGTTTTCCCAAGAATACATTCACATGGGGATCATTTTGGTCATCGTCAACAAGCATTTTTATCTGGCTTTCCACAACATCAGGTGTAAAGGTATTATTTTTAAACCGCTCATATGTGGAGATTTTGAGCAAGCCTTTTCGGGCTTCAATATTATATTCGTCCAAATAAATGACTGCTTCATATTCAAATTTAGCAGCTTCATATCTCTCATTGTTCATAAAGAGATTTGCAAGTCTCAGTTGTTTTCGAATGATTTCATCCTTAAACAGTTTGTCTTCTTGTTCCTGTCTGTAAACAGATTGTTCGTAAGCAAGTTCTTCCAATGGTTGAAAAATGGCGATATTATAATATCCGCGTCCAACTAAAAAGATGAAAACAGTAAACAAAAACAGAAAAATTGGAGAATGTTGAGAAACATATTCAAATGCACGCTTAAAGGAATTAAATATAAGCGTTACACCCGATACCAATGCTTTAATGATTCTATTATTTTTGACAACCTGGAAGATCATATCCTTTCCTGCAACAAAAAGAAAAATTATCATTGTACAACAGGCTTGTTGGAACCTGTGCATAATGCCATCTTTCTTGTGTAATATCTGGGACTTCATCCCTTACATGAGATGACAAGTCATGAATGGTCACAAAACCATCTGACTTTTGGGGATTTTCATCCCCTTTCATTCCCTGTAAAAGAGAATATGTTAAAACACCATATTGTTTATATCCTTCAAGTGAAACTTGACGGCTGGACGATGATGTAATAAATGCACATCCACCACCATGTCTGAGTCGGGCGATTGCAGAGTCCATTTTATTCTTGTTATCCGATATAAGATAGGGTCTTGAAATGAAAAGTCCAGAGTAACAGGTATCCAGGATAACAACTGTTTTTTGCGCTGTCACCATTGATAGCAAGGAGTATAATTGATTATGAGAAATACTTTGTTTTTTTAATGTCTCTTTAAGGCCATCATTGTTCAGATTATAAGGAATAAAATAATAGTCCCCATCCAGGTCAATGCCATGCCCGGCTATAAACAAAACAAACACATCATAAGGTTTCATATTTTTTGACAAATGAATAAATCCATTTTTAATATGATCATAGGTCACATCTTTGTCCATTAACAATGTTGAAACAATTTTGTTCCCAAAAAGTGGTGTTGCTCTGGATATCAATGCATCAAGAAATGATTTTGCATCAGAGGCGGCATAATTCAGTTCCAGAGAGGCGGCTTTATATTTTGAAACACCAATTGAAAGAATATATAATGTTGGTGATATGTCTTCGCTACTGTCAACATCAACAATAATTGTTTTTTTTTCTGATGTAGCTGATTTGTCATGATTTTCCACAGCAACTTCAATAATATTTCTCCCTGGATTCAATGTTAAATGGATTTCTTCTGAAATCATATTATTTGAATTGTCTTGTGCAATCACTTCTCTTTTTAAAGCACTATCATTTTCATTTATCTTATTCTTTTTTCTTAGCCTTCTTCGGTGTTTAGGAACAAACTTTTTTTTGGAAAATTTTTTTCTTCGGGCAGAAAACTTTTCAACGTGCCTGCCATTGACCTTATAAACTGTATTTCCAATCCCGCCACCATTGTTCTCTATTACATAATTGATCACAAAGGAAGTACTTTTCTGTTTAAAAGGCGTTGAAATATTATCATAAAACAATAATTTTGGGGGGCGTTTTCTATTTGTTATAGATTTTTCAATGCTTCGCACAGAAGATCTAAATTCTCTTTTTGTGTTGTTCAGACTCGACTGATTTAGGTATTGGTCAACAATAACAGTGATTAATGCTTCTTTGGATAAGATGGTATTCATTTTATTGTTTGCTTTAATTTGGATCACATTTTTGCCATCAATCAGCATTAGTTTGCCCGCAATACGTACTTTATTGTTAGCAGGCTGTGTGTTCATGTTAAAAAGATTCACAGATTTTGAATTAATTTTATAAGAAATATCACCAATACCGCCCCCCAAATCAATCACATCAAATGCAAGGTCAAGGGATAATGAATTATGGAAAATGGGCTCTGAAGTATCCCAATCAAAAATTATTTTAGGGGGTTGTGTAAGGCTGGAGATTAACTGATCAATATCACCCAGAGCGTCTTTTGCGACCTGTATTTCTTTATTTGCCTTATTCCCATAAATTAATCGGCTTTTGATTAAATCATTACGATGAAATAATTTCCATACCTGGTTAAAAGTAATATATTGAGCCGCTTTTTTTACTCCTTGATTAAAGTGATATCCTATATATCTGCTGATAGTATCGGTATTCGGCTGCAAGATTGTTTTCGCTGGCATAGCAAAAAAACCTTCTGGCGTCCAGGCGACCCATTTATTGTTTTGATCGAAAAAAAAGCTTAATAAAGGCAATACTGTTTGCGGTGTTTGACTATCTATGTGAGAGATGTTGGATAAGTCCCACAGCAATACACTCTGGTCTGTGCCGGCTGAAACCATTCTGTTGTTTTGAGGATCAATGGCAAGTGCCATTATTTCGCCAGTATGGCCAACAAAATGAATCCTTTTTTGAGCATCTTTGGTATAGGCAATCAGTTGACCATTGGCTCCACCCGAGATAATCAGGCCATTAGAAGTAAACCCAAAAACATTATGCACATAGCCATCAACGTTGTTTCTGACAATTCTTTTAGATGGCCCATTGGATTGATTGACAATCAAAACAGCATCTGCTTTATCGTAAGGCCCTCCCTTTTCAGTAGAAAGAGAATAAGTAACGCCTTTTGACTGATAATTATTTATCAGCCGGGTAGTCATTGAAAGGGGATCGTCAATTTCTTCTATCTCAAAAGAATTTAAATTGAATTTTTGAAACAGTCTACCATAGCGGTGCTGATCAATTTTTTCAAATTCATTTCCCCACAGAATAGAGTGATCTGTTAATCCCACAGCCCAAATGGTTTTTCCACAGCCCCTTAATTGAGATTCCAGTTCTCCTGTTTTTGCATGCCATATAAAAATTTCTTTGGTATTACCTCCGGCTGTGATGGCAGTATTATCATCTAAAAAAGTTGTGGCGCAAACAACATTATTGTGTTTTTTAAATGTTGACACCTTTGTTATGGCATTTTGTGATACTTGATAAACAACGCAATGAAAAGGATCACTATTGGCGCCAGATAGCAGTAATTTGCCATTTGGAGAGAAGGACAAAGCATCTGGCATAATGGGGGTTGAGATTTTGGACGTGACTGTCAGATTCAAGTCCAATATAACAATTGATTTGGGGCAGGCGCAGGCCACTTTATTGTGACTGAAAGCCATTGACAAAATGTTTTCTTCTAACTTTTGGGTCGCTATGATTGTGTTGTTTTTAATGGAATAAATAACAATGCGGTTGCCATCAGCAGAAATAATCTGGTAATCATTCTTAAACAAAAAGACTGCCAAACCTTTTACAGGATTAGCAGGATATACAAGATAGGCTTCTTTTTCAAAATTCTTCTCAACATTCCAGACATTAATTCGATCTGAGGCAGTTACGAGATATTTAGTGTCCGGGCTGAATGAGAGATTATTTACAGTTCTTTTACTTGTTCTTAATACTTTATGAATGCTGCCATCAGCATAGTTATGGATGCGTATGGAATGGTATGGATAATTCACTGATGCGGCTAAATATTTATGGTCTTTTGATAATGCAATGGCATAGATCTCACCATACTGATCTGTAATCTGTCCCAGAATATTTTTTACAACCTTTTTTGTTCTTAAATCCCAGACTTTGATCGTTTTATCATCACTGGCAGAAATCAGATACTCTTCATCAGGTAAAGCAATAAGACTTCGAATGAGTGCGGTATGTCCGCCAGAATCAACACGAAAAAACAGGTTCTTGTTTTTTTTTTGTGTGATGGTGCTTACTGGTTTTATTCTTTGTATTTTGTTATCAGTGTTTTTTTTGTTATGTGCACAGGATGTGGTATAGCCGGTGATATAAATGAATAGTAGTGCATTCAATATAATTAACTGACAGACATGCTTATTTTTCCAAATTTGTCTATATTTCATTGACAAAATGCTCCTCTAATATAAACAGGCTTTAATAAAACAGAAAGCGTCAGAAACATGGGGTTTTTCATTGGTTTGCATTGAGGCAGACAATTCTCCCATTGGCATTGGAGGCATTTTGGTTGATTTGGAAAATGATGAAGACTGTGCAATTCTTTTTCGGTTATGGGTCACCTGGGCGCTATGACTAAAGCGTAAATATACATTTTTTGTTTTAGCAGAAACCCAATATCCCTGGTTTTTAATCATCGTCATATCACTATAGTCATTATAAGGATGATTCATATCCCCGGTCCACTCATAGATAAGGGGGTGAATGTATGGATTGTCCTCTGAAAGCTCAAATATAAAGGGTATTTCAGATTCATTTAAATAATTGCCATTTGAATCAACAATTTCGCCAGAGTTGTTTTTCGCAAATACTTTAAGTTTGGACCATTGGTAATTCATATTATTGGGGCAGGCAATCATGTTCCAGCCATCGTTTGTATCAGCGTTGTATAACAAAGGCAGGTCGAAATTTAACACGCAACTGATGGCCTCACCCTTTATAGGAATTGTCGTTGTATCCCGAAATAAAAACCAATAGGCTTTACCGGGTTCAATCAATAAATCTGTGCCATATTCAATATAGTCCCCCAGAATTGGATCATAAGCTCCTATTCTATAGTTTTCACCAGTGGCATATGCTGATGAAATATAATTTGGAAAGACTTTTGTGGATTGTTTTTCATTTAAATTCACATAAATTGACGCAATAACATATTCTTCACGCGTGGAACCGGCTGGAATATAAAAGGCATCGTCAACAAAGTAATCCGGCTTGTCTGATTCAAAGTGCAGAATGGTTCCCTGGTCTCCAACAGCAATAATTGAGGTGTCTCTAAGTCCCCAGATCCCATTCAGCGTTACATCTGTTCCAGTGGGCATTTGATGCCACTGTTTGCCATTAAAAAGAAGAATAGATCCAGTATCACCCACTGCATAAACTTCTTTGTTGGTTGCCCCCCAAATATCCATCAATCGAACATTGGCTTCTGTATAACAGGTCTGATTCCTGCCTGCTTTGTGGTAAATAATCCCAGTATGCTCCAATGAAGATTCTGCATAGCCGGACACAAAATAATTGTCTTGGGATAGTCCCCATATGCCAGTATGTTTTTCATTAGAAAAGGGTGTCTGATTATTGGGCGTTATTGTGATCGTTTCATGGGCCATCTGAAGAAGTGTTGGTTCACTTTCAAAATAAGTTGTACCGGCATTTCCAATGGCAATCAATGCATTTTCAGTATAAGTCCACATATCTGCAATCGTATTTTCTGATATATTTCCATTGATTGTTTCTACCAAAGCATTTTCCCATTGAAAGCCATCAAAATGAAAAATATGTTGAGAGGCACCAGCCACATAAATGGAATCAGTGGCAATGCCATCAATGGCAAATAAATCGAATGATTCACTAAATAAAACCTTTTGCCATACATATCCATCAAAATGGATAATCGTGCCAGCAGCCCCAACTGCATACACATTATTTTTTGAATTGCCCCAAACATCATGTAAATCCTCTGTGGTCCCTGTTGTCTTTAAGGTCCAGTTAAGACCATCATAATGTAAGGCAGTGCCATAATTACCCACTGCAATCACATTGCTTTGTGAAAATCCATAAATAGCATTCAGATTGTTTTGCGAGGGGATGCTTTTGGGTTTCCAATAAGGGGTTTCCTGGTCTTTTATGATGACCGCTATTGGATTCAGTGGTTTTCCCATTGCAAAAGCATTAATGGTCACTTGCTTTTCTTGAATGTAATGCCCATCATTATTAATTTTTAAATAAAAAAAGGCTTCAGTCTTTCCAGCAAAAATTGTCGTGGTTAAAGGGACTGGTTGAACACTACTATCATCAGAATACAGATTTATATTTAAGTCTATGGTTTGCGGGCTATCTATTTTCACAGAACATCTTTGGGGTGCGTGGCCTTCGTAAACAAAGTCCGGCGCAATTAATTGAATGGATGGCGGTGAAGATAGTCCCACAGTGTTTGTATAGGCATAATTGCTGTAAATGGTATTGGGATTGTTTTCGTGGCTGTTTGTAAAGGTTCGAATGCCAAATTGATATCGATTATTTGTTTGCAATGAATCAATGATCGCTTGTTGAGTGTTTTTATCATAAATGGTATCCAATGGTTGATCAGAATAAGTGAAATCCGGAAGGGTATAAATCAAATCATATCCACCATCATTTTGATAATAATCTATAACATTCCATCGGAATAGAAATGAATTTTGAAGCACCGAAGCGGTTAGTTTTGATGGCGGAAGTGTTTGTGTTGCAATCCAGTTGCCACCTATTTGTTTTTGATTCAAGTAATCATTGACCGCCTTATTGCTTGACATTAAGGCATTCCAACGAAAATCAGATGAACGATTTCTAATTTCATCTAATTGAAATATGTTTTTGGGGATATTGCCATTGAGCATATTTGATGCAATATTCAATTTTTTTAGATGGTTCAGTGATACAATTTGATGAGGAATATCACCTTTTAAATGGTTATAGGCCAGATCAATGGTTATGAGTTGCGATAAACCGAATATTTCTCCAGGGATTTTTCCTTTTAAGGCATTGGCGTTTAATGATAAACCGATGATAGTGTTTTCTGATGGATCACAGTCAACCCCAAACCATGAACACTCAGTGCCTGGTAAGGCAAAGAGATCTGTATGAACAGGGTCAGATTTCCACCCTTTATTGTTGTACCAGTTGTCTCCATCGGTTTCCTTGTAAAGTTTTAACAATGCTTCTCTGGATGACAATACTGTTACTTTAAAAGAAGTCATGCAAGGGAAATTGTCTGATTCTGATGCTGTGAGGGTTATGATGGTGTCACCAGTTTGTCCCTGCCTGGGTTTAATGATCATCCATTGATTATTGTCTGTACCCTGAAAATAAATATGTGAAGAATCATTTGGGACCAGTTGGTCATTAGATGATTCTCCGAATAAAGAAATGTTTTGATAATCATTTGTATCAGTCAGTTGAAAAGGAATGCTCAGGGTTAAGTTTTCACACACATAATGTGAATGAATGGGAGAGAGCTTAATGCCACCTGGTTGGTAATGGATTAAACTGGTGTCTCCTGCAATATAAACATTTTTTCCATTTAGTCCCCATATATCTCGGAAGGTTTGGGAATTATTGACAGTTCCCTTAAACAAAGGGAGCCAGATATTGCCATCAAAGTATCGTATGACCCCATTTTCTCCAGCAACAAACAGGTCTTTGTGACAACTTCCCCATATGCTGTAAAGATCAGATGTAAGGCCCAGGTCAATTTTTTTCCAGTGATTGCCATCATAAAAGAACATCATGCCATCACTGCCAGCAACATAAATTTCATTTTGGGTGATTCCCCAGATGTCAAATAAATCAAAGTCAGCCTTTTCCATAAAAGGGACCCATTGGCTGCCATCATAGTGGACAATTGTGGAGGCTTCACCCACAGCATAGATATTGTTTTCTGATGTTCCCCAAATGGCATGAAGGTTATAACTGGTGCCACTGTCCATGTTTTCCCAGGTGTTGCCATTATAATGGCCTATGGTTCCATTCTCTCCCACAAGGTATACATTGCGATCACTTGTGCCCCAAATGCCATAAAAATCATTACCTTCAGGATCTATTTGCATGATTTTCCAGTCAAATCCATTGTAATGCATTATCATTCCAGCTTTTCCTACTGCATAAGCAGTGTTTCTTGATGCAAACCAGATATCGTTTAAGTCTGTATCCCAATAAAAAGGGATTTGTTGATAATTGTCACTATGTAAAGTATATATGTTACCATTATTGCCCATTGCATAAATGCTGGTATCATCCCAACCCTTTATACATGTTGCTGTCAATGGTTGTGTATCCACAGATTGAGTATCCAGTATCCAAATATCAGTGCTGACAGTGTTTGTTTTATCAAATTGTGCAGTTATCCGGACACGTTTATGGCCATTTATTGTAGGATTATTGAGTGAAATCTCTTTGGTAATGGATTGTTGAGATGAGGTCAGCTGTATTGAATCAGTGTATGGGATGTAGGTACTATCCGAAGAAATGGTTACTTGAATAGCCTGGCTGATGGCTGGATAAACAGAGATGGTAATGGAAATGCTATTGTCTGATTGATACACATACTGGGGAGCATCAAGGTGCAATCGTTGTCTTTCATGTTTTAGAATACTTCCACCAAAGCCGGCAGCCAAAAAATCATATTCATTGACAGCCCATCCAGCAGCCAACCAGTTGGTTGTGCCGGAGTTCATTGTTTCCCATTTACTGCCATTTTTATGAAGAATTGTGCCATATTCACCAGCAGCAAAAATATCTTGATCAATCCCCCAGACAGCATCCAGATGAACTTGTGGTACATTATTCTCTTTGATCCATGTCTGGCCATTATATTTCAGTATTAACCCTTTTCTGCCAACAGCATAGATATTATGGGGATCTGCACCCCAAATACTTCGTAAATCCTCGTTGTAAGAGGCTGTGGGCATTTCTGTAAATTCATAACCATTGTAATGGAGGATCAAGGCATTATTTCCAACAATATACAGGTTGGTGTCTGAAAATCCCCATATGGCATTTAATGAGGCTGTAGTATTTGTTTCAATGGATATCCAGGCATTGTTTTGATAATGCAAAAACGTCCCATTGGATCCCACTGCAAAAAATTGATTATCATGGGTTGCCCAAATATCTTTCAGATCATTGGTTGTAATTTTGTGACCGACTGTCCAGGATACGCCATTATAATGAATCATCATGCCATTGGCGCCAACTGCATAAATATTATCTGATGCAGCCCCCCAGATACCATTCAGATGGTCTGATGTTGCAGTGTTAATACGTTCCCATTTATGACCATTGTAGGTCAGTAGAGTGCCATTATCCCCCACCGAATATATTTCATTATCAGAATGTCCCCAAATATCTCGAATAGATTGAACATCGCCTGTTCTAAAGCGGGTATCACATGACCATATACCATCATCATAATGATATATTTCTGATCCAGCAACAACCATTTCATTTGTATGTGAGATCCCAATGGAACTAAATGGGGTATTGTTCAATACAATGGGTGATGATATGTTATCATATTTTAAAACAATTCCTGAATTTTGCCATAATCCCCCTGTTATCCAGATATCAGAATCATTACCCTGAATCGCATTTAAAGAAAAGGATAAATTTGTTTCAACAATTGACCATGTCGCATTGGTATAATGTAAAACCACTCCATCTTCTCCAACACAAAAATACTCTGAGTTATTGCCCCAAATGGCGTTGAGATTTTTTTGGGTCGGGCAGGAATTCCGGGTCCATTGGGTGCCATTAAAATGAATGATCGTTCCTTTGTCACCAACGACAAAAAGATCCTTTTTTGAACTCCCATAAATGCCATTGAGTTGCCTCCCATTCAAAAGATTTTCTGGTATTAAACTCGTATTTTGGCCTAAGATCATCACATTTTTTCCCACAACATATATTGTGTCATTAATGCCCCAAATATCAGTAAAATTGTCCTGACTTGTATGTTGCTCCTGGACCCATTGATTATTATGAAATCTCAGGATTGTGCCCTTAGCGCCGGCTGCGTAAACATTGTCAGGTGATATTGCCCAGATTGCTTCGAGATCAACAGTCACATCGCTACCCATTGTAACCCATTGAGTGCCATTAAACTGAATAATTGTGCCTGCATTGCCCACAGCAATGATTTGATTATTTGGGAAAACCCAGATATCTTCAATATAGTTGCCATTGGGTAAAGGATTCTGCCATTTCCAGTCTGCCACTGCATCGGACATTTCTACAATAAAAATCATGCAGATAGATATTGAAGCGATCAAACAGGCTGATTTATTTGTTAAATGGGTCATATTGGTACTCCTTGTTCAATCATATTTGATGGTTGGGCTTAGGCGGGTAGCCGGGTAATTTTTGAATCAGTCCTTCTCGTTCCAGGTCTTCAACTTCTGATTTTATTTCAATAATCTCTTCTTCTGATTCTGAGTCTGATTCTTCAGCAGGTTCAATAGATAGCTGTTCAGCTTCAAGGGTTTCTTCAGGTTCATCAGTTACAGGTTCATCTGGAATTGCCAGTTCCTCCTCAAGCTTTTCTTGCATACCAATGCCTTTGTACATGGAAAACAGTTGATATCGAATTTTAGAGCCATGCAATGTAACTTCATTGGCAATGTCATCCAGATTTTTTTCTTCAGGAGGTTTGTTTTTTTCAACCCAATAAATTTTGTTTTCTCTAACAATGGTTCCATGAATTTTTTCACCTTCATCTGAAAGGCTAAATAATTCAAGTTCTGTTTTTTCTGCAAAGGTAATGACTTCAGTAATTTCTTTTTTAATTTTGTCCTGATCAGTGTCTGCCAACCCCACTTGTTCTGCCTTTATTCCAGTAAATACTGCAAAATCGGTTCCCCGGACACCTATGTAAGCTGTGGGGGTTTTTACATTAAACCCTTTAAACGTTTTTCTATGTTTTAATTGTTTCAATCGATTTCGTTTTGATACCTGGAAACGTGATTGCCCTTTATCCAAAACAATATTAAAATCTAAGGCTTCTGGCTTATCTTCTCTATTGAATTTAATTTGACTCTTTTTATGCACAGTAATGATACTTTCATCTTCTAATTGAACAATAACCGAACTGTCATCATCTGTATAAAGGGTCTGACCACTGTATACAGGGGCGCCTTCTTGAAAGTAAATTCTTTTTGCACTTTTTTCAGCAGTCAGAAATGGGGCGCCTGAAAATGATAAGATTCGTCCCATTTCCTTTGATGGATTATCCACTGAATGAACAACGCTAAAATTGACCATGAAAAAAGCAAAACAAATAATCGCAATTTTTTGGAATTGTTTCATGATATCCTCAAATTATTTTTATCGCTTTCTATAGCAGTAAGAATGGTTTTAGCTCAATTGAAAACAACCATTCATTATTGGTATAGTCAAAAAGTTCAAAGGATGCATCATTTCTGGTTCTTTTAAAACTCAGTGAAAGAGTAACCGCATTATCCCAATGATGCCAGTCTATGCCAGCCGTTATGATCTTTTTTTTCTCTTCACGATATACCGCAAAAAATTGATCATCCTGATCATATGTTCTTTTTCGGTAAGAAATATTGCAGTAAATATCAGCATGTTGTAGTAGATGAACATATCGCATTCCCAAAGCCAGCAGATAACCTGAATAGGTTTTGTCTGATTCTTCATTTGTGCTGCGGTTATCTATCTGACATTCTGTAAAAAAACGTGCGTTTCTAAACACAAAAACGCTTGAAATATCTGAAATATTTCTCAGTCCACCGGATAGCACTGAATAGTTTCCATCAAGCTTACTATTTTGATAGTTATCAAGAAACGAGTGTTTATACTGAACACTTGCCTCAAATGAAGGTTTGATCAGTTGAAACTTCCATCTAAGCCTGGCACCTATATCATGAGCACGTTGGAATTTTTTTGAATTGATACAGTATCTTAAATAAGCATAATGTATATTTGCCGATAATGGGGGAGCAATGGTGATATCATAAAAGGTTCGGGCTGAAAAGGCACGAAAATCAAATTCTTTCTCTTCATCATGAAAGTTTTCATAATACATGCCATCAATACCAAACTGGTGTTTTTCAATGTCAACAAGGTGATATCTGGCAGAACTTAGTATTCCAAAAACTGTATCAGAATCAATGGAATAAATATCTGTCATTTCTGTGGTACTGTCAGGTAACTTATCAGGAAGCAGGTTGATATTATCCTGATAATTGGCAGACAATTTCAATCGAAAGTTCATGTTTTTTAAAAATGTTCGGGCGTGTTCCTCAATCGGGGGAATAAAATCGGTAAATTTTTTGTTCATATCGTCAATCCACTTTTGAACATTCTCTTTAACTTTAACATTATCAATGCTTCCAACTTGTTCAATAATTTCTCCTGGATTGAGATCTTCTGTCAGTTTGGTAAATATTTGTTTTGCATTACGATTGGTTTCATTATTTAAAGCAAAACCAACATAATAGTAAGCACTGAGCAGCTTTTTAATATCATGCTTGTCTTTATTCAGTAAGAATGCTCCCTTAAAACCAATATATTTTGTTAATGTTTCTCTGGCTTTTGTATAATCTTTAAGTTCATAATATGCCCGACCGGCATAGTAATAAGCATCATATGTTTCCGAATACTTTTCAAACTGACTTTCTCTACTTTCAAAGATTTGTTTGATATTGTTTTGTGTGATCGGGTTATTTATTTGAAAAAAAGCATGTCTTATTTGAAAATAGGCAATTTGGGTTTCTCTTTGAAAGATAATTGAAGATTGGGAGGATTGGTCCGACTGGTTATGTTTTTGAGCCGCACAAAAAAAATTTTGTGCGGTACTGAGCAAGACCTTCTGAAAATTATCAATTGATGTGTTTGGGTCATTTTTATCCTGTTGGTTTTGATTCATGTTGAGTTCTTGTTGATATTTTTCCGCATCTTTGAGGTATCTGAGAGCATAATTATAACAACTGTCAAAGGTATCACAATAGGCATGTGATTGACAATCTGCATTGGCCATTTGTGTACTCAATAAAATTGTCAAAAAAAGAATAAAATAAATAGGTTTCATAGAATAAACTCCGCCTTCAGATTAATAATTCTCTAAGATAGAGATAAAGCATGAAGACGAATCTTCAGACTTTGCTTGTGTTTCATGATGGATTACCGGCAAAGGCGCCAGTCCAAAAATACTCTGAACAAATTGATTCCGATTGTCAGCATCACAAGCAGCCCCATCTGTAAATGTGATTGTCACAGTTTTTTGGGAAGCATTTGCTGTAAAGGGTAATGTGTGCCATCCATTATGAGATGTATAGGAATACAAATTAAAATCATTGGGTAATGCTTTTGGAAAAATGATTCCCACATCGGCGGTATCAGGTGTCTCAAAAATCATTTCTATCAAGTCATAGGAAAAATTATCCGGCTTGGTTTGTGTGTTAGGAATGCTTTCTTCAGGAATGGCAGTTAGCTCAGTTATTGTGTAACCTAGAGGTGCAATAACTTCAAGCACATACCCATTTGACGATTGAAACAGCATTCCATTTTGGGCACTAAACAAGGTATTGTTTGAGATAGTACCCACATTATTCTTTGTGTTGATCTCCTGGAGTTTAACGTCACCGATGGTAATATAAACGTCTTGGCCACCTGTTCTTTTTGCATGGTCTGAGTTTTCATGAATATTAAATGTAAATGTATAGTTTTGGCCAGCAGGCAGCTGGGACATCATTTGTGCTTCAACAAAATTATCCGGACTGACCGGTCCATAATAACAGGATATCATCGCAGAATAAGCAGCATTGTTTCCAATATTTTTGATGACAGCCGACACAGTCAGCCTTTGCGCCTCTCCAGTTAATGAGGAGGCTGTGTTGTCCAGCGTCAAATCAGGATTGCCGCCATCACCCTCAGTGCTAGAAACAAAATCAACAGATTGGGACCGATTGCTTTCATTGCCATATAAATCAACCACACTCACTGCAATTTCATAGGATTGATTTTGTTTCAGTCCCATAAATGCGCATTCAGCATCAGTGCCGACACCAATGTCGTATACAATTGGATTGTTTTCACCAGGTTCTGTTACATGAACTCTATATCCCAATATTTCTGAGGTGGATACCGAGTTCCATCGGATTTCTGTTCCCCATTCCTGGGCGACTGCAACAACATACTCAGGTGCAGCGGGGCTGTTTTCTTTAATGATTGTTATTCTGGCGGTAGTGAATGCAAGAACTGGTGCATGTTGATTATCAGATAGTGACGCATACACATACCAGGTGCCTGAAGGAATGTCATCAGTGACTGTCCATTGATATGTGTTTGAGTGGGTATGTTGCACTAAATTTGTATATATCAGTATGCCATTTGCACCAGAAGTATCCTTATCAATATACAGGGATATTCGTGCATCATTGTGTATATTTTCGGCTTTCCACTGAATCGGAATGGATTGACCACTTTCTGCAATAATGTCATTGGAGGGTTGCAGCAGCTGCATGGTGGGCGTATCATCAGGCACAAACAGTTTAATTTGAGTGTTTCCAATTTGATCCGAATTTTTAATGTTTAGCGTATACCCACCTTTTGGGGGGCTATTGATGGCATAATAGGACTCATGGATATAATTATTTTTCATAAAGAAAATATCATCAATTGCCATTGAAAACTCGGAATCATTTCCCATAAAGGGGGCAATATCTGATGGTGAATAGCTGCCAGCTTCTGGCAAATGAATATCAAAATCTGTTGTGAGTAAATCACTTGTGGCAACAATTGCCAGTTGATTATAGTTATTATTGATTGTAAAGGTTATCTGATTATTGTGCTGGGTGATTGGATGGGAATGGGTAATGTCTTTCCATCCATTGATTTCAATGGTTGAATCAACGCCAGGAGTGATGTCAAGGCAAATGCTAAAAGGCATAAAAAATAAATGGTAATTTGATTCAAAGCCGGCCTTTTCCACTCCCATCGGTGACAATCTAATCAGGGAATGAACCATCTGCTTTTGAATTGAATGCCCCCCTATCCAGGGTGAATCCAATGGAATGTTCCAATTCATTGGATTTAAGCCTGTGATTTCAATTTGATTGTTTGATTGCCAGACAGATAAATGAATATGGCCTTCCAATAGTTTTTCTTGAATATCGATATCAGCGCTAATTTCATGGGGGGTTCCGGCTATCAAGCTGCCATTCTTCAGACGTATATGGTCAAACAACCACATCTCACCCAAAAAATGCGTTTTTCCGCTTAAATCAATGGAAAACGCCATGCTGCCATGAAGAAATTCGTGTTGTGTCAATTGGTTCACAGTCGATATGATGCCTTGGGCATCATCAAACAAGATTTCTCCATATCCTGTAATCACAGGCAATTGTTCCTTTAAATCCAGGTGATATAGACCATTTGATATGATAATATGAACTGTTTGGTCATATGCTGATGGTATGATAACGTCTTCATTGGGATTATCCAGATACTTGATCTCTCCAGAAATCCCTATAATTGAAAAAGGATCTTGTTGACATTCAAAATTTGCAGAAATCCCCTTGTCCTGAAAACCAATGACATTGGAGACTGCCAGTTCACCAGTTCCTTTGAAACTTTGTTCCAGTAAATTAAAATCAAACTGAATATCTGAAATTGATAATGATTTTGACCGATCATAGGTACAGGCATTGTACAAAGCCCCTGTTGCAGTACAGAAATGTGTTGTATTCCCACTTTGTGAAAGAACAATATTGCCCATGGACAAAACACTATTAAACCCTTTACTTAATGGCAGGGTCAGATCACGTAATGTGATATCATCTGTACCCAGAGAAATGCCCGGATTTTGCGATGAAAAATAGAAAGGGATTCCCTGAACCAGTTTAAGTGTGGATATGCCATTGTTTAAATGAAGTACAGGTGGATTGCTGATACAGTCAATTTCAAAGGTTCCTGAATAAAGTGGGATATCTTCAGGATGATGCTGAATATCTCTTTTTATATTGATTGCAGTTATATTGCCGCTGCTTAAACTGTTTACCCTGCGTTTATCAAAGTGTAATATTAAAGTTGTATTGGTTCTGATTAAGGGACCATTGCCGGAAATTGTGCCAATCATAACCTGTCCACTGGCGCTTGTGATGTATTCATCTGTTTTGTCCTGAATAAATTCATCGGCATAAATCACCACATTACCGATGTTCCTTGTGGGTAAATGAGGGGTATCTGGATTGGTTACAAATATGTCCAATGGATTTTCAGGGGTTCCAATTGCGCTTGATGAACCATGATTATCTGTAGCCACAATATAGTATTGTACACCAATGGGCGTGACAAACAATTCAGGGATTGTTTGTTCAAACAACATTTGTGTTTGTGTTGTTGTCGTGGTAACCGATTGATAAAGAAAATCTCCCTTTTTTCGGTAAAACAAGGTCACACTTTTTATATGATGGGTCACATCTTCAATTTCTGCCTGAACACGTATGGGCGTATTTTGAAAGGCTTTAGTTGTTGGTTGATGCACAATAACAGGCGACGAATTGGGCATGACAGAAATAACAACAGGTGTATAAGCGGGGTGGTCAGCCGGGTAAGTGAATTTTCCCAGATCACCAGATGCTTCAATATAGTACTTAACACATTCCGGCAACACATATTCAGGACGAATAGTCGTCTGAAACAGTTGGGGATCAGACGCATTGCGGCTCATAACAGTATTTGAATATTCACTACTTGAACAATTTGCATAGTTGAGAACCAATGAATATGATGAAATATCAGTATCACTGTTGCTTGTCTGTTTCAGCAGGGCTTCAATGGTTAAAGGCGCATTTTTTCGTTGGGGTTCATTGGATAATTGTTTTGTTTCAGGAGTGAGCATTAATGTGAGAATCTTATTTGGACAATATTGTTTTGAAGCGCTTTTTTCAAAATCGCCTTGTGTTGGAAGATCAATATTGACTGTTAATTCAACTGTTCGGCAATTGCCATCAATGGTTTGATTATCTGTTTCATATTGAAGTATGTATTGATTAATAATATCGCTGTTGATTTCTTCGAAAATATCAGTAAATGCGTCTTCCAATCCCTTTTGGCTATCTAATTCCTTTTTTATTTTGACTTTAACAGAGTGAGTATTTAACGCATCATATGAATTTTCAGTGCTTAGACAAATGATATATACAATGAGATTTAACTCATTGGATAAGACCTTGAGAATATCATCCTTGAAATATCCGCAGCTGCTATCATTAGGCTCGTCAGTAATCAGTAGTAGCACTTTTTGCGTGTTTGGCCGCCAATGATACTCATGTATCGCTTTATCCATTGCCTTGTAGGCACATTCTGTGCCACCTGAAAATTTCATTTTATTAACATCATTCTTAAAATCATTGACATTATCATGCATAAAACCATTGTTAAGAATTATGCCTTCTGGTTTACTGAAATCACTCCCACCATAAGGCAGCAGAGCAATTCTATAATCAACATTGTTTTGTTCAAATTTTTCAGCAAAATCGCTTACTGTTTCTTTTACAGCATCGGCTTCGTCCCCCATACTGCCTGAATCATCAATCACAAAAACAATATCCACAATGCGCACGTTCTCAGAGGTCGATGGTGGGATAATGCGTTTAATCGTTTGAATACGATTATCTTCTTTTAAATGGAAGTTTGACAGGGTCAGTTTGTCAAAATGCGTACCATCAAAAAGGATCTGACTGGTCAGATTAATGAAAGGAAAACTCTGTTGACTGATATCAAGGGTCAGAAACAAGCCTTGATTGCTATTGTTTCGCACTCTTGATTGTGTCACACTGTCTGATGTCTGTGGGTAAACTTGGGGTTGTACTGTTAAAATGTTTGAAGGAATAACCCTTTGAATTCTTGTGGCCCCCAGAATCGTTTGATTGTCAATTGCAACAACACAGAATTCATATGTATGGCCATAATCCACCAGAAAATGAAAATCAGATTCAGTCTGGATAGTCGTTTTATTGAATCGAATCAAGTGGTTATTTTCTGAATATTCCTTGTGGTATAACTGAAAGGATGCATCAGGAAAGTCATCATTAAAATATGATTGTACATGTAAAAAATGAGGGCCTCTGTCTGAAATTCGAATAGTCAGGTCATACTGTTGATCCATATCTGGAAAATAGTCAATTAAATCAGAATTTATTGCAACTGCATTGCAGGTCAGAAGCAAAAAACTGATCATGAATACAAATAAACAATATTTTTTCATGGATACTCCTCAGACACAAAAAAGGCAGTCCATTAAGATGTACTGCCTTTTAAGCAGATCCTTTCGTTCCAATGGGAGAGTTGGGGGCAGACCTTGATTATTGACTGTTGAGACAAACTATTCACTGCAACAGTCAACAATCAAGGTCTGACCTCAACTCTCCCTGAGTCGCCGGAGCGTTAAGGTGTAATTGTAAGGTCGATATGTCCCACTATGCTGTTATCAAAAATGGCGTAAATGGTAAAACTGGTTTGCTGTGTTATTTCTCCAGGCTGCTGAACCTGTGCATTGCCAGCCTGATCAATCACAACAATTTCAGTTGGTTGATTCCCACTTTCTACAGTCCATGTTACCTGTGATGTCAGGTTTTCTCTTAATCCATCATTATAGTCGCCATAGGCAGAAAAGCTTAGCCGCGTATACCCAATTTCAACAGAAGGTGCATTTGGGTTAAAACCTGGTAAATCGGCTTCTGCGATTACTTCTATGGATTCAAGGGTATGTGGAATAACGTCAACTGAGAAGCTTTTGGAAATATTATTGTTTTGAGAAGAAACCGCTCTAATCTCAACTGTTCCTTCCTGAACACCTTCCAGAATTCCTTCATTGGTGTTAGCAAATCTGGCCTTGGATTCATCATTTGATATCCATTGAACCGCTAGATTTTGATCTAAAGAATCATCTGTCATAATGCCGGTGGCATGAAATGTGAGAGTATACCCTTCGGAAACTGTTGCAGGATTAAGCCAGATTGCAGGGGCAACTGGCATGATCCAGATTGATTCTAATATTGCACTGTTTACAGTTAACATGGCTGTGTCATCTTTGTTATCAAGGCTTGCTTGAATAATTATAGGGGTGTGTTGTGTCGTATCCAGTGCTGTAATCAGTCCATTGCTGTTTTGCGTGATAAATGCTGCAATTCGTTCATCACTTGGACTCCAGATGACACGATTTGTAATATCCAGAATTGAGCCATCTGTGTATGTTCCCTGGGCTGAAAACTGGAGATCCTGTCCTTTATAAATGGTCGCATTGCTAGGAGTAATTTCAATGGAATCAAGGCGTGCTGATGACACTCTGATTGAAACTTGGTTAAACTTACCATTCATCAGAGCAGCAATAGAAACTTGTTCAGATGATTCATCAATTGCCAATGCCTTACCATTTTGATCAATGTTTACAATTGCGCCATTGGTAGTAGACCATGTGAGACCATCCTGACTGGTCAAATCTCTCACTTCGCCATCTGTAAATGTGCCCCTGGCATAAAACTGAATGACTTTTCCTTTTGGAACAGTCCCATTGGTGATAGAAATGTCAGTAGAAATTGCTATGGATATCAACTGGGCAGTATTCACAGACAAGAGTGTTGTTCCGGTGATACCATCAAAATGAGCGGTTATGGTAGTTTGTGTTAGCATATTTGCAGATTTAGCAGTCGCTTTGCCATTATTATCTATTGTGGCCACAGTTGTTTCAGAGGATAACCACTGTACTTTATCGGTAATATCGTAATCTCTGAAATCAGAATATATACCAGTGGCTGTAAATTTTTGGTCTATACCGACAGGCAGAACCGGTTTATCTGGATAAATGATAATCCGACTAAGAATGGCATCAGTTACTTCAACTTTAAAATCAGTGCTTTCCACGCCATCACACTCGGCATTAATAATGACATCACCCTTTGCTTTTGCCATAGCCAATCCCTTATTTATAGAATCAAATACCAATAGATTTATTTGATTACTTTTCCAGATACATTGGGTTGAAATATTCTTTTGAGTGTCATCTGTGTATACACCAGTTGCTTCAAACTGATCAGTCAGCCCCATTGGAATGGATTGGCTCCCTTTAATGTCAACTCTTAATAACTGCTCTGGCCTAACTGTTAAAGTAGCAGAGCTTGTGATGTTGTCGGGGTGTTCAGCAAGAACTAAAATGGTTCCAGTTAATGATGTGCTATCAGTGGTGATTTCATTTGAACCATCAAACTTTGCATAATTATCTTTTTCAGATGTCCATGTAACGTCAGCTGTTAAATCTGTTGTTGTATCATCGGTGAAATAACCAGTTGCATTGTAAACAACTGATTCGCCTTTATAGACTGATGTATTGGAAGGTGTAATTCCAATGACCACCAGTCGAGGCGCTTTTACATTAATCTTTGCTTCTCCTGAAATGTCTCCAATTGATGCTGTAATGGTTACAGTGATATTATATGGATTGGCAATAATTTTGACATTACATGTTTTTATTGTCGTAAAATCGGGATGAGATGATATCCAACTGACATTATCAGAGGCTCCCAGCGTTTTAGAATATCCATTGGAATAATGGCCTGTTGCCGAAAGATCTACTGTTTCACCATTTGCAATTGCAGCAAAGGCCGGTGATACGTCAATGGATTCAAGTACAGCATCAGTTAAGGTGATGATTGCAGATTTGCTTATCTTTTTACCATTGAATTCAAATGATGCTGTTATTTTTGTTGTGTGTGTATCTGAAGGAAAACTATCCTCTGCCTGCACTTTGCCGGTTGCATCAACCTTAGCAACTGAACTGTTTTCAGTATGCCACTGAACATTTTCTGTATAGCTGCCATCAGAATAATAAACCTTTGCTGACAGTTGAATGCTGGTGCCAAGGGGCAGGTCGGTTTCATGTGGGGTAATAATAACAAATTCAGGTTCTGGATACGAAATAGTAATGGCCATTTTCGTTTCAAGTGTTTGATATTTAATAAGAATATCAGTTGAATAAGGGATGTTTTCAGAAAAAGCTTTGACATAAATGTGATCATCAGCAGGGTCAAACCTTGTGGTAATGCTATCAGATTCCGAGTGTACAGTGACCTGGGTAAGGGCTATTTGATCCCCATTGGAATAGATGCCATTGACTTGAAACAATTTTTCTTGTCCATTGGGAATAACAAAATTATCCGGCGTAATTTTCAATTCTTTTAATACTTTGTCTTTAATTGAAATTTTTAAAACCCCTGTTACTTCTTCCATGCTCGCTAATCTGGCACTGATTGTCGTTTGTGTATACTCTCCAAAGGTTTTTGCCGCTGTGACTGTGCCAGTCTGATTGATGGAAGCAACAGTGTTGTTATCAATATCCCATATAAATGTATGAATGCTTTCTGGTCTGGGATGACCATCAGAATAAAAAACAATGGCAGTCATCTGAACAGAATCCCCCAATGCAATGGGTTGGCCTTCGTTTAATTGTGGAATTTGTTTAATGACGATATAGTCTGGCACAGCATCAAGAATGGTCAATGTTTTCTGAGCTTTGGTTTCAACCCCCAGATCATTATAGGTTGCAATAATATCGACCTGACCTAAGTTTGACAAGGGCTTCACAACACCATTTTGATCAAAAGAAACCCAGTTTTCCTTTGATGCACTCCAGACAACACCGGATGTCACATCAAGGGTATAGCCTTTAGAAAAAACTGCATATGCTGAAAATACAGTTGTCTTTCCAATGGGAACACTTAAATTGTCAGCAACAACTTCTATTCTATCCAGGGTTCCAAAAACAGTTTCTCGCAAATGTTTTTGAGCATCCGCAGCATCAACTAAGGATCGATTGATATTTGCTGTAAAGTCATTTTTTAAATTGGGCAGCAATATCGCCATATCGTTTTCAAATTGTGCAGTATTATTCAGGTTGATTGAATGGGCTTCAATTGTATTGGCAATGGCATCAGATATATAAATTCCATCATCTAAATATCCATTAATATCAATTGATTGCAAGAGTCGGCATAGAGTAATCACTTTTGGATGATTATAATCGTAGGCATCTGCAACAAGATCAATTGGGGTCATGAGCGGTTTGGCCATTCCTGAACCTAAGACCAGATTTTTGATTGAAAATGTAATTTTTTCGCCATCAAGATATGAAAATTCGCCCCTGCTATTGGTTATTCCGCGTTGGGTTAATGTTTCAAAGTTTAATCCCTGAACTGCGCCATCTTTGAAAACACCGGTCAAGACTTGTGGAACAAACAGGTCAGTTGTGCCTGAACAATGGGACACCATATCTTGATATATTACTGTAATACTTGCTGATCCAGTTGCAAGGGCGTGTACCAATCCTTTTGTTGTATTTGAAAAATTGATAATATTGCCCTGGGGAGTTGTCCATGATGCATGCTCAGTCAGGTCTTGTGTGTAATCACTCCAAACACCAATAGCTGTTAATTGTACAGACTGTCCCATTGGCACTTTGGGATAGGATGGGTAAATATTGACTGACTCAAGGCCTCTTTTATACACTGTAATTTGTTTATCCTGGGTGACTCCCAAATAATCAGCAATAATAGTTGTGGTCCCAACCATTTTGGGTGTGATTGTGCCTTTAAACCCAAGAGCGTTTCCAGCCATGGCAACCTTTTCATTGGTTGAATGCCAGGTGGCATCTTTAGAAATATTGGCAGTGTAATTATCAGAGTAGGTTCCTATGGCTGAAATATACATGATTTGAGTAAAAGATATGCTGTCTGCCTCTGGTGTCGCGTATAAATCAATTTTATCCAGTTCCCTGTCTGTAATTTGGATGTGGGTTCGCCCTGTGACACCATGAATGGACGCTTCAATGATGGCATCTCCAGGTGAAATTGCTGTTATTTCTGCACTGGCAGTAATATTCACCAGATTCGGGGTGATAACCTTCCATTGAACCCCATTGCCTGTTATTGAAGTTAAATCTGCAAATCTTAATGTGGCAGTCAGAGGCATACGTCGCCCCTTTGCCAGGATTTGATATGGTGATTCAATATCAATAGCAAGCAGATCACTTGTGAAAACTGTTAATTGAGCCCTCCCTGGAACAGAATCGTATGTCGCAGTTACCTCAATATTATCAGGCGTTTTTGAAGAAGGCGCAATCAAACCATTTTCTATTGTATACGAACCTGTATTTGACCAGGTAACTAGATTTGTAATATTTTGGGTATAACCATCGTTCCATGTACCTATGGCCTGGAATTGTTTTGAGTTTCCGACAGATACAAAGGTATCTGATGGAATAATATCAATGGCACTCAGGTTTTCTTTTGTGATGGTCGCATTAATTGTGCGGGTAATCCCATCATGTGATGCTGATAAGTTTGTTTTTCCAACTTTGCTGCCTTTACATTCATAAGCATTGTTCACAAATGCAATTTCAGGAAATTCTGTTGACCATTGAACCTGATTAGTAATATCTATTGGTTTATTCCCTTTGAGTGTGTAGTCTGAATATATTCCCAAAGCTCTTAAAGGCTGAATCCCCCCCAAAGCAATATCAATTGAGTTGACTGGCGTAAATTGATTTTCTATACAACTGATTTCGATTTTATCCAGGACATGATCCCCAACAGTCAATGTCGTAAAGTCTTCCAGCCCATAGATCGTTGCCCGAATAACTGTAGATGTGAGGTTTGATTTTGTTTCAGCCAGGCCTTTAAGGGCAGCATTGTCTATGATTGCTGTTTGTGTGACAGATGATGCCCATGTGACCTTTGTGGTAACATCATCAGTTGAATCATCAGCATACTTAATTGTAGCAGTAAATTGTTGTGATCGCCCCAAAGCGAGAACAGGCATTTCAGGCAAAATCGAAAGGCTGACAGGTTTTTTGTTGATAACTGCTACAGAGGTTGATTGAGATATATCCTTCAACTGTGCCTTACCATCCATTGATCTTGTCTGTCCCGATGCTGTAATTGTTACATTACCCGAGTGCATTGCTATCAAAACACCTGTTCTTGAGTCTTCTGTAAACTGCGCAATAGTTTTATTATCAGTATTCCAGTTTAATTGCGATGTAATAAAGGTTTTTCGTTTATCAGTATAAAGGCCGACAGCCGTAAAAATTTGCTCTTCATCAAGCGGTAGGGTAAAATTTTCTGGGGTCAATGAAATGGATGTTAATACAGGTTCAATAACGCTTAATTCTAAGGGTTGTACAACGTTTTCATACATTGCTCGAATCGTGGTTTTGCCCTGTTGGCTCTGGTATGTGTCAACCAGTCCCTTGAATTGATCGTTATTAATCGTTGCAACCTGTGTTACCGAAGACGACCAGGCTGCTTTTGTTGTAATGGTAATTGAGGTACCATCAGAATAAAGGCCGCGCGCTTTTAATTGCGGTGTTACACCATATGGAAAGGTGTATGATGCAGGGGAAGGTGCGTTTAAATCAACAGTCGTCCCTTTTAAGCCAATGATAATACGACGTAAAACCTTTTTTTCAACAGTCAATTTTGATGAAAAAACCTGGTCTTTATAGGGGCCTTCACCTATTTTCACCTGAACTTCTGTTTCACCAAGTGCGGTATTTAAATTGGTAGAAACAGAATAAGCATTGCTATCAGTGCTATATTGGGCTGTTGTATTAAGTTTATTTGTGTCATGATGCCACCAGGCAACTGGAAATAATGTTTCTGTTTTTCCATCAGTATAGTGAACCACTGCTGAAAATGAAACCGAGTCGCCTTTTGCAATACTCACTTTTTCCGGGTAAATCTGTACTTTCTTTGGTGCTGCTTCATCAACAATAACATCCCTTGATCCAGTTATTTTATCCAATATTGCTGTCAGCTGAACTGTAACAGGATAATTATAGGTTTGGGTATGATTGGTATTCAAATATCCTTTTGTATCCACAATGGCAATGCCGGTATTTGATGACTCCCACTGAACTTCTTTTGTAACATTTCTCACTGTATCATCGGAATAGGTTGCAGTCGCAGTAAATTGTTTGGGATCACCTTTGGCAATGATAACATTTTTAGGAGTAATCTCAACCGAAACCGCTATTGGGGGATCAATAATGATTTCTGTAGAACCAATAATGTCTTGCTTTATTCTATGGGTGGCTTTGATGCGGGTTTTTCCGACATTTTCAGCCCTGACAATACCATTTTGTGAGACACTTGCGACCAAGGGATTGTAAGACACCCATTCAACCTGATTGGTTATATCTTTTAGGTCGCCATCACTAAATCGTCCTTTTGCAAAAAACTGGATACTGGAACCTTTTGGATAATTATCATTAATGGGAATAATTTCAATATGTTTCAATACTGCGTCTACCACACTGAGATCGGCATATCCCTTGATTCCATCAAATGCTGCGCTGATTTTTGTTGTACCCGGAAGGACGGCTTCAATGAGACCTTTTTCGCTCAAATTGTGGCTGAAAAAAGCAAAAGAAGGGTCTGAAGAATCCCAAACAACCTGATCTGAAATATTTTTCGTATAACCACTTGAGTAAGAACCGATCGCTTTGAATTCAATAATTTCCCCTTTTGCCATCTCATGAAAATCCGGATAAACATCTATTCGTTGCAATGTAGCAGGGGTAATATGAAGATTAATTCGGCCAATTTCACCATCCAGTATGGCCTGTACTTTGGTCGTGCCAGGATTTTTGGCATTAAAAATAGCATAACCATCTGTATCAGTATTGTTGGTAAAATCCGAAATAAATGAGTCGGATGATGCCCACCTTACAATTTTAGTAATATCACGTGGGTCTCGGTTTTCATAATGGGCGATTGCCTTGAAACCAATTTCCAGGCCAATGGGCAATTCCGGTGTGACACTATTTTCAAAAGGAGATTTGGGTGTAATAATAATTTTTTTAATGGGGCCATGTATGGACGCTCTTAAATGTGTTTGGGCCTGGGTAGGTGTTACCAGTTGACGATCACCAAGATCTGAAAAGGGGTCTGGATCCATTGTGTTCAGTCTGTGAAATAAAGCGACTATTTCATTATCCTGAAAAAAATCTGCTGTGGGTTGATCAAACAATATTACCCGACCAGCTATTTCGTTTCTAACATCATCAGACAGAAAAATACCATTGGTCAAATCACCATCGTTATCCAGGGATTGCAGCAAACGACTGATATTGGTCACCACTCGATTTTTTATGGGATCGGTATCTGATGCTGCTGATGGGACCAGATCAACAGGACTCATTTGATTTTTGCAAGGAACTGTCTGACCCAATATTATTTCCTGCCCACCTTTTTGGGCATTTGTGGGACAGATTGAAAATGTTATTGTTTCTCCCACATAGTAACTAAATGAACCATTACTATCTGTGATACCATCATGGGATTCAGTTTGATATTTTAATCCCTGGACCGGACTGTCAACAAAATAACCGGTATGTAATTCGTTTTTTGCCGACTTTACTTTATCATCATCATCGTCACAACAGCAGGATGCCAATAATAAAGCGCCAATAAGAATTGTGATAATTTGTTTTAAGAAAAGATTCATTGTTTGTTTCATGATTACCCCTTTTTTCTATTTTTATAACAAATTTTTTACATAGGTTGATTTTGAAAAAACTTCTTCTAGCATATGGTAGCTCTAATGTCAAGCCAAATTTGATGGGTATTGACAATTAAATTATCTGGCGTCAGGTTTTATATAACTGACTGCACAGGAAAAAATAATTGCTGTAGAGATCTGGTTCAGAGTTACATATTTTAAACCTGATTACTATTCTCCATGAGTAACCTATTTTATTTTTTTTTACTACAATTTATGTGCCAATAATCCCAAGCCCCTGTCCTATAATTGGGGGGAATTGAGTTATATATACCCGAAACCAGATGATGGGTTACTTATCATTGAGACTCGGTATGCCCTTGACAATTATACACAGTTGTGAAATACAATCTTAACAAGGAAAAGACATATGCCAAAAACAATACTCCCAATTGAAGAATGTCTGGAATATTTCGCGCATTCCTTAGGGAAAAGCTATTCAGGGAGATGAATAACATTTGTGATTCAAAAATATCCAATCCTTATAAAAATTACAGTTTCTTTATCCCTGACGATATTCATTGTCCATATTATTGATTTCAGCGCATTGATACAAATCATTTCAAAAACAGATAACCGCCTGTTTTTCATTGCCTTTGTTCTTGTTGGTGTCATGCATATTCTCAATTGTTTTCGATGGAAATTGTGCTTGCTGGAACAATCATCAAAGGTTTCTTTTTGGGAGATGATCATTATCTACTGGAAATCAATGTTCGTCAGTCTTTTTTTGCCTACTGAATATGGTGGCGATATTTTAAAAATCAGATTTTTGTGGAACCGGCTTGACAATAATCATCGTGCCCTTGTCAGTGTAATCTGGGCAAGAATCAGCGGACTGTTAGCCATAATCTTGATGCTTTTGTGCATGACACCATTTGTATATAATCGTTATGATACTGTTTTCATTCGCAATATGATTCTGTTTCTTATTGCTATTCTTTTATTTTTGATACTTGTGTTTTGGATAACCAAAAAGTTTCATCAGCAATTGGCCCAACATTTCAACTCAGGACTTATTGAAAAAGTCATGATGGGAATGCACGAAATAATTGCAATGATATCTAAAATTGCTCTGAATAAATCCTATGGATGGAAAATTTTTTTGTTTGCCATTATTCCTCAGTTAATGATGGTGATTATTAATTATTTATATGCACTATCCCTGAATCAAAATATGTGTATTAATATAATGGATATGTTTTTTTTCATCCCTTTGTTAAGCATTGTGAGTTTGCTTCCCATCTCGCTGGGCGGGATAGGATTAAAAGAAGGTGCATTTGTGGTATTTTTTGGCGTCATCGGAATATCAAAAGAAACCGCATTGGCCATGGCGTTATTGAATCGATCCATAATGCTTTTATATACATTGTCAGGTGGTTTATTGTTTTTAATACCAGACATCAAAAGGGTTGATTATGATCAGTAAAGCAGATTTTTTAGATTTTTTATATATCGGCGCCCCCCGATCCGGTTCCACCTGGCTTGCGGCAGCATTGAATGAACATCCCAATGTATGGATACCGCATAATAAAGAAGTGCATTTTTTCAATGATCGAAGCTTATATCCTTTTGAATATCAGTATCCTAAAGGAATCATGCACTATAAAAAGTATTTTTCACAAGCACCTGATGATGCCATGCTGGGAGAACTGTCGCCATTATATTATTTTGATCCCAACGCTGCTTACAGGATATTTAAACATTTTCCCAATGTCAAAATAATATCCTTTTTAAGGAATCCAGTGGATGTGGTTTTTTCAAGCTATTTAAAACGAAGTCAGATAGAACGTCGTGAAAACACATTTGAAGGTGAATTAAACAAAAACCCCCAATTTATTGATCTTGGCTTTTATCATCGCCTGTTAACCCCATATTTTGATCGGTTTCCTGAAAATCAGATATATATTCAAATCTTTGAAGAATTCTTTTTACATCAGGAGAAAGGAATCGCCGAAATATATAATTATATCGGCGTTGACAATGCATTTGTGCCCTCAGTGATCAATAAAAAAATTAATGTTTCATCACCACCCGCTTCCAATCTACACAGAGGCATTAATGGATTTATGTTGAAACTACTTAACCGACCGAATTTTATTATTTTTAAACGAATTTTGCACCAATTAAAAATGAACCGGCACTCATACAAAGTGTCAACAGATTCACTTTATAAAAAGCCGATATTACAGGAAAATACAAAAGCCCAGTTGAAAGCGCAATTTCTTCCAGATATCCATCGCCTGGAAACGCTTCTGAATAAAGACCTGAGTATCTGGCTAAAGTGAGCCGGGCGGCCCTTTTTAATTGCCCAAATAATCCTTGATATTGTCAAGGCTTAATCCTTTATAGTCAATGGTATATCCAGGATATTTCATAACAATTTTTTGCGATTTTTCCTTTAATTGATTCATTCTAAAGTTTTTAATGTTTGTTTTGACTTCACACAATAACATTTTCTTTTCCAGTTCATTGATTGCGACCAGGTCTATTTCGTTTTGATTGCCTTTTTCCCAGTATCTGCCAATCATATTGAATTGTTTTGTTTCGGCAACGCATTCATGGAACAACTTTTCTAAAAATGGCCCACTGTAGGTCGATAAATCCCTTTCAAGAATTTTTTTGACATACGAAAAGTTTTCAGTTTCAATGGCGCTGCCATACCTGTATATAAATCTGAACCAAAAATTGAGAAAATTGTCATCAATACAGTATCGTTGAACCCTGCCTTTTTTTTTGGCATTGAATGGTTGTTTTTTTGAAATAAGATGATACTGTTTTTCAAGATTGTCCAGATATCCACCAATATTCATTTCAAGTAGGGATTCAATTTGGGTGCGTGTATTTTTCCCCATTGATAATAGTTCAAGTATTGAAAAATAGTTTCCATATTCTTTTCCAAATTCTTCAATTAACAAATTTTTACCTTCACTCAGAAAAGGAGAATCTTTCTCAAAAATAAAGTCAATAATGTGTTTTAGTGAATAGATCTGATTGTTTTGAAGTATTTCAAGGTAGCGAGGAACCCCGCCAGTGATCAGATAATAATGAAATAAATTTTCAGGTGTGTAGTCATTTGAATCTTTAAGAATGTCCTTTATGGTTCTGGCTTTAAATGGCCCTAAATATATCGTTTTATCGGCCCTGCCAAATAAGGGTTCTTTATTGTTTTCAAAAATTTTGATCATGAGTGAGTACACAGATCCAATGAATATTAAATGCATGTGAATATCATTTTTATACTGATCCCAAAGATTTTGAATGTCCGAATAAATAGATGGGTTGATATTAAAAAATTCTTGAAATTCATCAATAATCAAAATAAATTGTTCGACTATGGAAAGTTCCAGCAGCAGTTTAAAAACATCTTTAAACTGAGTGATTTGCCCGATTACAGGCACCCTGAAATGTGTTTTGATAATGTTTAAAAATTCATTGCATAATAATAATTCTGATTTTTTTGAAATAAATAAATATACATGTTTAAATTCTTTTGCAACAGTCAATGCCATTTTCGTTTTACCAATCCGACGTCGTCCAGTGATGACTGTCATGCGGCCATATTCAAGTGTTTGTGACGTGATATCTTTTATTTGTTTTGTTTCTTGTGTTCGATTATAAAATTTCATTATCGCAACCTCTGTTACTGTAATGGCGGTTACGATAATGTTTGTTATGTCATTTGTCAATCGATAATTTTGGGGGTAAAAACAGTGCTTGACAAACTAACATAATCTACTATAATCTATCCTTATGGAAAAAAAATTAGTTAAAATAGGAATAGCTGCTGAAATGCTTGGGACAACACCAGGAACGTTGAGAAAATGGGAAAAAACTGGTGAATTATTACCTCATAGTCAGACCAGCGACAATGGATTTATACTTGTATCTTCCTCTTCTCACAAAATGGAAAAGCATGATCCTTTTTGCAGCTTTAATATTCAACTTTGTGCGGAATGGGCATTGAATTGTAGGAGTATGGATAATTTAAAAACTGTAATGGAAAAAGCAGGCTTTTGTGATATTGAAATACTGTCCGAACCTTCTGGATTCAATTTAATCGGAGTGGGAAAAAAGAAGTAATGAATAAGAACAAGTATACTACTACACATGCTGAGCTATTCAATCACATAAAAAGATTAATTGAAGATTCAAGATTAAAAATTTCTACTTCTATAAACTATGAACTATCAATACTTTATTGGCACATAGGTAAAAGTATTAACGCAGAAATATTAAAATATAGTCGTGCT
>Ga0272440_1000325_pt1 | contig 40374 bp, 41 predicted proteins | sample SSMMMBAug17_FD_192440 | JGI IMG/M metagenome (GOLD analysis project Ga0272440, IMG submission 192440) | Marine sediment archaeal communities from Little Sippewissett salt marsh, Falmouth, MA, United States - SSM-MMB-Aug17 | ecosystem: Environmental > Aquatic > Marine > Wetlands > Sediment ...
AGGCGGTTCTGGCCTCCGAAACCAATCTGTTTTCGCAACCATCCGACTGTATATCCGTCAGAAAGGTGTGGGATGCGCAGGGTACGGCAACTGCGGTAACGGATGCTACGAACGCGAGTCCTATCAATATCGAGGCGACCGCGAACGGACTTGGCGATGATGACATTGTGCTTGTGTCCGGAGTTTTGGGGAATACTGCTGCAAACGGAACATGGAAAGTAACCGATGTTGATGCGAACAATGTGACCCTGAACGGATCGAACGGTAACGCGGCTTATACTTCTGGCGGGTATATCATCAAACTGCTTCATAACCTTACACCGATTACCCGCAAGCATTCGTCCGGTCAGTGTGGAACGTCAAGATATGAATGGTATCCGCAACAGTCCTATATCGTTGTCGATTATTTGAACATGTCCAACGACATTATAATCGATTACATCTATCGGCCCACGGAAGTAACTGATATTCCAGCAGAATACCACGATGGTCTCATAGCGTACGGTGTTATCCGGTTGATGAGGATGCCCGATAGCCAAAAAACGCTCGAATACGCGGACAAAAGAAAAGTACTGGATGAGCAATCTGCGGTTTTGACTGAAATCAAGCGAATGATAAACAGCACATTCCAGGTATCTTCAGAGCCAAGCTTAATTGAAAATGACATTGAATGGGACAATCTGGGGGAGGGCTTGTAAATGGCGCAAACCGTATCGGGCAAAACCCCCGCTGACCTTATTCTTGACTCAAGGTATCTTGTGAACGACGCGGATTCTGACGCTGGATATTTTGCGAGCGACACTGAGTTCTTGTCATGGTTCAACCAGGCGCGATTCGCTGTTTGCCGGGATGGTCATGGTATTCAAGAGACAGAGGACATAGACCTTGCAACGGCTACGGTGAACTATACGCCCGTAAACGATTATATCGACATTGTTGGGGTTCACTATATCAATACTTCTTCTGCATCAAAGGCTCTTTTGCGCGGAAACATAAATAAAATCGGCCATATATATGACGTCAACGAGCCGACTTATTGGGATGAGTTTGACGGTCAGTTGTGGATTTACCCCGCCTTGGACGCAAGAACGACAGAGACTATCAAGGCATTTCAAATTTCTATGCCGAATTCAACGCTTGCATTGACGGATTCGATTGACACCCCTGCGATATTCGATCTTTCGATAACTTATTTCATGGCGGCTCAGTATTATTTCAAAGAGGAAAAATATTCATCCCATGCGCAAATGATGGCGAAGTTTGATGAAATCATGTACGCCAACCGTCTCGAACTGAATGATGCGAAAAAATGAACAATCAACAGAAGAGAGTTTTCCGCCGACTGACCCAGAAACAGAAAGACCAGATCGAGGCTGCAAGAAAGGCCAAGATTGCAGAAATCCTGAACGGAAGAATGGCGAACGATCCTGAAGATTTTAACCGATTGAAATCCGAAAGACACCGTAAAATTGCCGAGCGAAAAACCAATAACGCCTAACGCTGAAGTTAGAGAATTCCAGTCCAGACTTGATGGAGCGTGGTATGGTGCGGCCAAGCTCGACCCGTCTGAATTGAGTCCGAACGACTTTCAAATATTAAAAAACATGCGGTATGGGGACAAGCACCCCGAGGGTGTGTCTGGTTATACGGTTCTCAACGATTCTGCAATATCTACCTACACGGACCTGAAGCAGGGACTTCAATTAAAAACCAACAGAGACGATCCATCCCATGTGATTGTTGCCGGCATGAATTCCGGAGGAACGGCGACACAATTATACGAAAGCACCGATGCGGTTCCAGGTTCGATTACGTTCACGTCGATCAAAAGCGGCAGATCAGGTGGCGCAGCGGGGAGTGCATTTAACGATACAACCGGCAACGACCCACGGATGGCCCTTATTCCCCAAAGGCAAATAGCGTATTCGAACGAAGAGGCAAGCTATATTTACGGCGGGACACAAAGAGACTGCGCAGGTTTTTGGCTGTGTGACGATGCAAACTTGGCAAATCCTCGTGATTATTGGGAAACCGTAAAAAACTCTCTCTCTTCGGACACGGTTGTAATTGACTCGGCATCAACTCCGATTTTTACAGTTCACTCGACAAGGCCGCTTCAAGGCGTGTGGTTTACGGTTTCTTCAGCAAACGTGACCACGTCATCCTTGAATTGCAACGTGTGGACGGCTTCAGGGTGGACTGCCGTATCAAACGCTTCAGATGGCACAAGTTCGGGCGGGAAGGCTTTGGCTCAGTCCGGTGAATACGTTTTCGATTCTACTGATTCAACGGCCGTCATGAGGCATTTCGAACAAACCTTTTTCTATGCGTATCGGTTTCAACTGACCGCTGGTTCAGCGACAATAACACAAGTGCAAGTTGATGCACCAATCCAAGAAATAGTTGACGTTTGGGATGGTGTTCCAAGGAATGCCATATTTGCAGGGATACGCTTTTCAGGGGACGTAGAAGATTTTACCGCTCATGTTGTAGAGACATCTACTGCGTCTGTCCCGATTGGCTTACTCTTGGACGGCCTTACCAGTTCCGACCGAGCTTATTTTTTCTTTGAAGAGCAAACAGCCGCCCTTCAAATTACAATGCTATCCAACCTTGTGAACACCGAAACTGCGACTCTTACCGTTGCTTATTGGGATGGTGATACGTGGCAGACAGTTTCAAACCTGCAGGACGGCACGGGTGCATTCAACCAGTCTGGGTTGATATATTGGACCCCGCCATCGGATGAACTGCCAAAAAGTTTCGGCAACATAACCGGGTACGGATACAGAATCACCCCCTCTGCGACACTGACAGGAACCCATGGCGACGACACCGATAGTGTTGTGGTCGATATGGTTACGGGGATTCCATCACAACTGTCTGTGGGTCCATACAAATTTCACTCTCAGTATAAGGGAAGTCATTTTGGATGCGGTGCGGTTTCCGACAATGAGGGATACAGGATTGATTACACGGCGCCATATGCCCCTGATGTGTGGAATGGACTTCAATCTTCAAATAATAAAACGCAATCTATTTACTTAGGGTCAGACGAAAACCTTACTTGCGGGGCTTCTCTTTACAACCGCTATGGATCGGTAGACCGGTTATTTGAGGTCTGGGTTGGATTTTCAGATTCGTGTACATATCAGGTAAAAGAGTCTTCCGTAGACGGCGAGGTTTACGATTATGACACTGTTTCTTTTAATGTCGGCTGCCCTGCTCCCAGGACACTAACATCTGCAAACATCGGCATGGAAACCGGAATTGACGGGGCTAAAAGAAATGTTCTTTTGTGGGTGGACTCTTCCGGGCCCTATTCTTATGACGGCAGTTCGTTAGATCCAATTCGTGGGATTGAACGATATTTTGATCAAAACGATGACCTTCATGTCGGTGCCGATATTTCTTCGGCGCATGGTTGGTTCGATCCTGTTTATCGAGAATGGAACCTTGTTCTGCCCGGTAGCGTTTGGGTTGTATACGATCTTGTGCGAAAAAAATGGTATACAAAAGATCCTGGTGATTCTTATATCCCCACCTGCGGGTTTACGGTATCAGATACGAACGGATCAAAATATGCATACGGAGGCTTTGAGTCTGGAGAGGTTGCAAGGCTTGAATACGGGACCACTTGGGATGGAGAGGCCATAGTTCAGAAAATAAGAACGGCAGATATTTGGCCGTCCGGTAATATTTGGGACATGACCCTGATTAGAAGGGTGAAGATTTTCTATATCCGGATTGACGAAGATCACGATGTTGAGTTGATAATTGCCTCGGATTCTGCTGCTGTTGGCGGTGCTTTTGAATATTATGAGGATGAATACGAATATTACGAAGATGAATACGAATATTCTACAGGATCTTCCGACACCATATCCATATCCCCAGACACGAATACAGGCAAGCGGATTGACAGAAGGACATTCAACAAAAACATTCTGGGGTGGTGTCATTGTCTTGAGCTTACCACAAGTACCACAGACACCGAAAAGGGGTTTCAGCCCTTAGGGTATGGTTTTGAATATAGGATAAAAAGGAAGGACTATTGATGCATAAATATTTTAAAGTATTGGCCGTATTATTTTTTGTTGTTCTTTTGGCGGTGCCTGTCGGAGCGGCCCGAAAACACCTTGTTTGCTACGACTATATCGGCGGGGGTGCGGGGGCATTAGATTCTTACGCTCATACGCTTTTCGAAAACGGATCAAGAGCTACGGTTATCAGCGATGGGTACTTAAGAGAATATCGCTATAATTCTTCCAGTTCTAATACTGAGGCATCCCCGTTTGTAATCGCGCCAGACTCTGGTACTGGAAGGTGGCATCTAATTCGCTCTGAAGCTGGCTTCATTGCTGATTCGTCTCAGTCTGACCAGGGGGCTGCATCTGTTGCCGGAGACCGGACGATAAAGGATTTCGTAGACGCGTTTTCTGGAAATGACGGTGTAATTGTCCTTCCCCACAATTCTGGACAAGCAAACACGAACTATGCCCTTGACACAAACGAGACCCTTCCATCGAATGTTTATCTTTTGATAGAACAGGGAGCGCGGATTACCCAAGTAACTGGGGATGAAACGCTAACGATTTATTCCCCGGAAAATATTATCGCTGGTAAGCGTCAACAGATAACCGCCGTTGATATGATCGATTTTACTCACGGCGGGGTTGTTTATCCAGAATGGTGGGGAACAAACACGACACCGGAAACAACGGATATGGCAGATGCGATTCAGTATGCCATAAATTCACTTCCAACCCTCAAGGGTGCAGTGGTTCAGCTTGGTGCAACAGGGTACAAAGTAACAAAATCAATTCGGGTTGACGACCATTATATCGCGCTGAAAGGGGCTGCGCACGGTTCAACAAGGATCGTGCGAGGCGCTACACTATCCGATTCAGGCACATATGGGAACCATACTCTTGTTTTGAATAAGGGATCATTCGGCGGAAGCACAGATTTATACAAAACAGAAGTCCGTGATATCTGGTTCCATGCTACGGCGGCGATGTCTTCTGGTGCTCATATTTATTTAAATGAGGGTAGAGATACTAGGATTTCTAATTGTCTCCTTGATGATGCGTTTGTTGGAATTGAAGTTCACTACGCGCATATGTTTGTAATTGAAAAATGCAGGGTTTGGAACACAGAGGCGCTATATCCTACCGCCCCTGCTTCAAGTGCTGGGTTTAAATTCTCTACACACGCTACAGCAGATTATCGAAATTCTGGCATTGTTCGGGATTGCGAGGTCGTTAGCGGTATTGATGTTAGTGGGTCATATGATGATACTGGGCGTGTAAAATATGGTTTTTGGGTTCAAGCCGCTGATGGAATATGGTTTCAAAATTGTCATGTCATAAACGTAGATGATTACGCCTGGCATATCAAACCGGAAAACAACGACCAGCTCACGGGATTGAGATTTTCTGATTGTTGGGCGGACTTTTGCAATGGTGTTCTGTTTGATGGGGCTGCGTTAACGTCAGATACAGCAGACGGAACCACGGCTGATAAGCTTGTTGACTCTGGCGCAACATTTTCGACGGATGGTGTTACGGCTGGCGATTGGGTAAAAAATACCACGGATGGAACATTCACTCAAGTCGCAGCGGTAGATTCAGAAACGCAGCTTTCCCTTGATGATGACATCTTTGCGTCCGGTGAGGATTACGATATCCGTCCAAATAACTATGGGAATTCCGTATTTACAAATTTCAGGACGTATGGTGGAAGTTCGACAGACAATCAAGCTGCCTATGGAATCGTTTTTGATACGTTTAATCTATGTGATGTTAGGGTAGATGGTGGTCAGATTTCGCATTGTGAATATGATGGGATTGACCTCAGGGCCGGATTTAATATAGACATCGATGGTGTTACTGTTCGAGAGTGTAACACTTCTAACTCAGTAGGGAAAAACGGCATTAAAGTCGCAAGTGGAGTAAGTTATTTTAAAATAAAAAATTGCAGTCTTGGCTATAAAAATCTTTCCTTAGGTACTTCATTGACAAAATATGGGATAGAAATATCGGGCACTTCCGGCGATCATTATGTAATTCTTGGAAACGATCTTCAAGGGAACACAACTGGCGGTCTTGCAGAAGGACCGAGCGGGACTGCATCAGACACCGTTGTTGCTAATAATCTGGAGTAAAAAATGAACGAATCTCTCTACATGCAAAACGTCTGGAAAGGCATCCGAAAAGCTGGTGAAAAGGGGAAGAAATACCTTGACACCGGTTGGCTGGATTCAGCTTTCGGTGGGGCGGAGGCAAGGAGAAACCTTCAGCTTGAACAAATCGGGAACGCCAGAGACTACCGACAGGGCATGATAAATTTACAGAATCAACGCCTTGATCTTACCCGCAGTAACCTTGGTAGAGAATCAAAAGACGCTCTTGTCGGGGATGTTATTACAGCTGGGTCTTTACCGTTATCGTATCTTGAAGGAATGAACGCAAGAAAAGAGAACCAGGCAAATATCGACAGGCAGAAAAAATTAAATAGAATGTACGACATGATGATCGGGAAAATGTCATGAACACAAACCAGTTAAGAGGATTGACCGGAATCACTCCGAAAAAAGATTATCTTTCGGAGATTTACGCCAAATCTTCAACCCTGCCGGCCGCAAAACAAGCTGAGTACACCAAGAATTACAACGACCAGAACCTTGCGCTCCAGCAGAACTACAACGATATCGCGCAGCAGTCCGCAGACGCAGCGGCGAAAGACCGTGAAAGGGCGATGTGGCTGCAGGGCGGCATGTTAGGCGTTAATGCCTATAACGCGATTAACGATTCGATGGGTGGCGGACTGACGGACAAGATTACGTCCGGGGCGAAAGGCCTTGTAGACACCTTTACTCCATCGAGCCAAGGGGGCTTTCAGGGGCTTGGCATTGGAAACCCTGAAACTTACTCCGGGCTTATGGATAACGGGATGGTAAGCACCGCTCTCGATGTCGGGCAAGAGGCTTGGAATACAGGGGTCGATTATGCTCAAACCGGTTTTAACGCTGTTAAAGATTGGGCTGTTGATACCGCTTCTGATGTCATCGACTTATTCTCATGAGGTACAAATGATTTCTCAATATTACGGAATGGCGGGACCACAGGCAAGGGGCAGTTCTCCGTCGAGACGGGGCGTGAGATACGAACAGCCGATTTCTTCCTATACATACCGGAATAATATGCCGGTTGATTCTGGGGGGGCCGAGCAAGCGGCACAATCGGCTGTAAGCACCAGCCCGACTCCGATTGATGCTGTGAAAGCGATGGCATATGGTAGTGGGGCAGACCCTGATTCAGGCATGACTGGCTACGGAGGTTTTGCAGATATCGGAATTGGGAATCCAGGGAGTTATGGCGGGACCACCCCCACGGCAAATCCAATGACGCCACAAGATGCTATGATATCTTCCGTATTTGAGAACATGGCCCCCAGAATTGGGACCGATATTATAACAGATGTTGTCAAAGATGTGGTTTTTGATGCACCGCTCACACCGCTGAGTCCGATTAAAAGCCTTAAATTTCCATATGATGTGTATAAAACATATAGTACATATACCCACGAACCAACCTCTGCCCCAGATATGAGCAACGAAGAAGCAACAGCCTTGGTAAACGCACTGGACATGGACGAGGCCATGGACATGATCGATGCCATGGAAGACGCAGCCATCAGTGCGAGTGCGGGGACAGTTTCTGGTGGGGGAAACCCAGGAATGGGTAGCGCGGACACCGGACAGGGGTCAATCGCAGGAATGTCTCCAGAGGGTGCCGGGCTGGGTGGCCCCGGAGCGAGTTCAAGCCCAGGTATCGGAGCGATGGGTGCCGTTGGGGGGCCGATAGGCGCCGGGTTAGGTGGCGCTGGAGTCGGCGGTTCTTCCGGCGGAACAGGAACGGGACCTGGAGCACCAGGATCAGGCGCACCCTATTAAGGAGTCATAATGTACCGAAATACAAATACGAACAGGGCGCTAAGAGATTTAAACGCAATGGTGCGCGACATCCCGGAGTCCCGTTCGCGTAGAGACTTAAGGTCTGCACGGGCAGAGGGCGAAAATCTCAGAGCAATGGCTGGATTAAAACAAGCCGAGCTTGCGCTCCCTGGTATGCAGCTTCAATCTCAAAAAGCGCAGGACACATTAGATCGGCACAATGCTCCGTTTAATCCGTCACAGCTTTTCGGGAATGTTCAAGACCCAATTTTGAAAAAAAATGGGTACGTAATCCAGAACACTCCCGGTCAAGCCGGCATGTGGGTGCAGGAACAAAAGAACGGCAACCCTCCCGCGATTCAACAGGCACTTGAAAACATTGAGTACCATTACGGGTACAAGCTTAATAATGATGGCACAGCTTTTGTGGACAAAAACGGGGCTGTTGTCCCCAACAGATTGGCGGCACCGATTCTTGACGAAGTAAGAAGGGTCCGCAGATTGAACATGGACCCGCTGAAGGCCAGAGATGAAAGGGCGGCTATACTCCAGGATGTTTTGAGTTCCGGGCAACTATCAGATCAGGATATGAAAACAGTTCAGGCAAAATTAGACCAGCTTAATAATCTTGACGAAATAGACCTGAGAGAAAGTTATTTGTCGGCCCTTCTAAAGGACCAGGCGTACAGAGAACAGAACGGAATGCAGTCCAACCTCGCGCCGGTTATGATTAAAGAACAGCAGGACAAGATCGGTGAACTGAAAGCTGCCAGGGTTAAATCCGGTGACAGGGCGTTTGAAATAGCACGAGACGCACAAAAACAGGCGGCAACGGCAAGACAGAAAGAGCTTGACCGGGCATCGAGAGAGCGTATTGCTTCTAAAAGCGATGATAGCATGGACTATTTTGTCAAACAACGGCTTGCTGATATTAGCGAAAGTATCAAAGAGCGTCAGAATATACTTGCCAAGGGAACAATGGTTGAGAACGATATTGAAGTCCCAATGACGCCAGAATATCAAGCAAGACTCCAAGCAGAAATCGGACAGCTTTATGCCGAGGCTGATAATCTTCGTGGTGGGTCGGTTGATCGGGGGGCTTCATCTGGTGTCGCGGCGCCGTCCAACCCTCCTGCCGGGGAATCCTCCGCCCCGGAACGGACGGTTGCCGCTGACCTTGAATCCAACCCCCAAGCGGTTGAAATACGCGACAGGATGCGGCGGGGAGAGATTACAAGGGAACAGGCAAAACAAATGATAATGGGTGGAGAGCAACCCCCACAACCAAAAGCACCTGAAAAACAGGAACCGCCCACAGAAAAAAAAGAGTCACGCGGAAGCTACACCAACCCGCCCGAAGGGATGCCAATCGTTGAAGCCCTTAACAAAATGGGAGTTGGTAAAGAAAACTGGAAGGCCCTTGCAAAAGACGCTGCAACTCTTGGTGGCTTTGCGTTGAACGAATTTTATCAAAAGCCGGTAAATGAAATCATGCGATGGTTGAAAAAAGCATACTCCGCTGAGGGAAGAAAGCAAGCGAGAGAGTCCATTCAATGAGAGACGCAATAGACGAATTCCTTGACGCACCCGTAGAAGAAACCGGATATCTCGGTACGGTAGGGCGAGGACTGGTTCAAGGTACAGAAGGCCTTGCCGGCGGGGTTGGTTCTGCAACCCGCTGGTTCGGCGACGTTGCTAAGGCCCCATTGATTTCCGAGGCTGGAAAAACCGCGTCTCAGTTTTGGGGGGAGCAAGCCCAAAAAATAGCACCGACGGGGCCAGCTTTCGAAGGGACGTTCACGGAAAATCCGAGTGTCAAACGGGCGGTGCATATTATATCCCAAGCCGCTCCGTCTTTAGCAGTTGGTATGGGCACTGGTGTTGTTGCTGGTCCTGCCGCTGCTGCTGGTACATTGGGACTTCTTGAAGGTGCGCCGCAGTACGAAGAAGCAAGGGAGTCCGGGAAATCCGTTGCGGACGCATCCGCTATCGGCGGGGCTTCTACTGTAGGTTCTGCGGTTTTGGAATATCTTCCTATATCCCATTTTTTGAAAGGCGTGAAGGGCAACGTAGCAGTCAGGGCGTTGAAGGGCGGCGCTGAAGAGGCTGGACAGGAAGTATCCCAAACTTTATGGCAAAACATACTCGCCAAGTACGGTTACGACAAAACCAGAAGTCTTGCCGAGGGCCTTGTTGAATCTGCTATCGGTGGTGCCGGTACAGGTGCCGTTGCTGGTGGTATTTTCAGGGAAATAGAACCGCAGGATTTGAGCGCCGCGAAACAAGACCTTGATAATCAGATTATCTCAACCGCTGCGGACATTGAGAGACGCACAGAAGTCCCCAAAGCCCAAATCCAACCATTGGTATCCGACGCAGAAGTAGACGCCTTTCTCGACGCTGTAACGTCCGACATCGGGGCAATGGCGCCGAAGGGTAAGCCCGAAATCGCGGCAGAAAAACAAATCGATCCCATACAGGCAGCAAGGGAAAGAAACCAGCAACAAATAGACCAAACCATTGACGAATTTCTCGAAGGAGATCAATCATGGCAAAAGGAACCTGTAACGGAACAGGCCAAGGAAACGGTTGCAAAAAGCCCTGCTGTGGAAGCAACCGAAAAGGAAACGGTCAGTGCGGCAAGCCCAGAGGCAAGGGCCGCAATACCGGAGCTTAAAAACACACAGGATGCTGTAGCCTTTGGCGAATCTGCCAGCAAAGAACAGGTTGACGCATTACAACAGGCGTGGGACGAAAACAAAGCTGAGATTGACAAGCTGGCTGCTGCCAAGGATTTTTCAGATGCACGAATGAACGCCGTATATCGCAGCCAATTTTTGAGGGAGGCCCTTGAAGCGTCGAGAGGAGAACACCCGTTACAAAGAAAGACCGAATCGGCAAACGCAAATCAGGGTGAAGTTTCTTCAACTCCAATGGTGGAAAAAGTACCATCCACGGCGACAGAAGAGGTAGGGACAAAAACTGGGTTTAAAAAAGAAATTGTTGACCTTGGTCGGGATCATGGTGTGGCTGGAATAGTTGCGTCTAATAAGGTTGATGCCACGGAGCAAAAAAAGAGGATGGATCGCCTTGTGGACGAAGTTCTTGCTGCCCCCCGTGCGGGGTGGAGGAAATCGGAATCTCCGTCAAAAAATAAAAAAGAAGTTGAGTCGTTAAAAGATAAAAACATTTCACAGGAACAAGACGACAGGTTCGATAAGCTGGCGAAAGAACAGCGTGGGAAGCCTGAATCCGCTATGCTCAAGGTCCAACGCTCCAATGGGGGCGGTGTTTTAAATGTTGTTGTGGAACACGGTGGAGACTTGACGCACAGGATGTCTCAAAAGCCATCATTTTTCCAAGGTGGTTTTGAGTGGGTCAAGGAAAAAGTTGACAGGCTGCATACCTATTTGAACCGTCCTTATGGTTTTGAAAAAGAACTAAATGAAAATATTTCTAATAATGCAAAAGCAAGGAAGGTGGACGAGGACAGTCTAAGAAAAAGTATCGACGCCGCCCTTTCAGTTTATGCCGATGAGCATTCAAAACTAAAAACATACAATGAGGTGCAAACTCTTGCGCGAGACTTCGCCGTAGCTGTTGGTCGAAAGAAATGGGATAAGGCAAGGAAGTTAATAGCCAAGTTAAAGGAGCACACAGATAAGGGAGAAGCGCATTGGAGAGAGGTTGCGCTCAAAGATGACGCCACCCCCGACACCATCCTCCCCGACAACGAAGGCCACACCACCAAATCGGCCAAGCCAGCGCCGAAGGGGAAGGATGTTGGTGGGATTTTGGTGGAGGAAAAATCTCCGCTTGGGAAGATGAGGAAGGCACGCAAGGCGAAACCATCGCCCAAGAAAAAAGCATCCAAAGTCAGCACACTCCGTGGCCGCATCAAAAAGATGGGTGGCATCAACTTTCTGAACTTCAAGGGCGAATTGAAGGAGATGCCGCCAGGGGTAAAAATTGGGATTTCAAGAAAGAATGGGGTGCCAATCGACCTTGCCGAAGAAGAACTAAAGTCCGAGGGATGGCTTTCGGACAATGAAGACCTCCTTTCGGTGCTAAGAACCCCGGAAAACATGAAACGGGGCATGGTCGGCGCCGAAGCGGCCACAGAATTTCAGCAGAAGGAAAAAAGGGATCAGCAATGGGAGTATGAACCGGAAGAACCGCCGCCAGGTGAATATGAGACCGTAAAGGCCGAGGACTTGCCCGAAGGTAAAGAGTTGACCATCATTGACGGGAACGGGGTTGACGGTTGGGACGTTTACAAGGTTGTTGATAAAGACCCATTTGGCATCAAACTTCAGGATGGAACCACCATTGAACTTTCTCCCATGGATGAGGTTCAGGTTCTCAAACAGAACGACAAAGCCAAAGAAGATGTTGACGACAAAGGGTCCTATGTCGATTGGTCAAAACCGGATCGCAGGGAACGCGACGGAGTAACAACCGAACTGTTTCCGATATACAAAAAGGACGGCACGTTTAAAAGCTGGAAAACCAAGGATCAGGTTGAACGCCTACAGGCAAACATTGGCGAAAACATTCTTGAACTCTCACAGGAGTCCTACGGCCCTCAAGCTATAGGCAAAGGCCCCACAGTCGGGAAATCAAAACAGACAGAATTCAACTTTGAAGACCCGAAACAGCGCAAGATGTTTTCCACCACCCCCGGCACCGGCATCACCCCCCAACAAGTAACCAAGTCCTTCACCGACAAAGGGTTCAAGGCCGTACAGGATGGCGACCAAGTATCCGTGACTCTGCCTTCAGGCAGACTCGTGATCAACGTAGCCGACTCCATAGTTGAGGACGAAGACGCCCAAATCCTGATGGCATACGGTCGAGAAGCCGACCCGGGCGAATACATTGCAGGGTCTTATGAGAAACTTCCCGACAAGGCTGAGATTCGTCTGAAACGGAATCTTGCTGATACCCAGACTTTAGACCACGAATTATTCCACCACGCCAAAAAAGCCGGACTGTTCACACCCCGCGAAACAATGCTTTTGAACCGCAAGGGCAACGAAGAAGCCCAGGCCCGTTGGCTTGAAAACCAACTCCGCAACCGCAAGTCAAAGGCCGGGATCACCGGCAAGATGGTTCAGCGGGTGCGTGACTTTCTGGATGCAATAGCCAACTTCATCGGGATCAAGACTGAGCGGGGGATTGTGCGAGGGATGGAAAGCGGGAAAATCCTTCGCAGACTCCCCAACGGACAGACCTCAAGCGAGACCGCCCACAGCACCATAGCCGGCCGCTGGCAGTCCCAAATGACCAGCTTTCTTTCCGACAAACTTCCCGGTCGAGGAAGCCCCAAGCAGATTCGCCAAATGGTCGATTCGTGGGCAAAAAAGGGGTTGATTAAAGAGGAAGAGCTTGAATGGTCGGGGTTGCGTGGTTTTTTAAATGAGTTTCAGGAGAACGCAGAGTCTGCATGGGTTAAAAAGCAGTTGGCGTCAAAAGGGAAAGCGGCTGAAAAAGATGACGTTTTTATGGAATTTCTGCTTGGCCGCGACAACGATTTAAGACAATACCAAAAAATAGAATCGGATCTAAAAGGGAAAGCAAGAAGCCAACAGTTCTCAGTCACCAAGCAGGACATCCTTGACTACCTGGAGGCGAATCACGTCCGGGTTGAGGAGGTAGAGAAGGGTGGCGGGACTGATATATCAGACGAAGAACTTGAATGGTCTCTTTTGGACATCTATGGAACAGTAGATGTTGATGGTGACACCGTTTATGTCCACCCTGAACTGAATGCAGAGGATTCTGATACGGGGTGGGAACAGTTTGACAGGGAAGATGCTGTTCAAAAAATTTTGGGCCGTCGAGGCAATGACACCAAATTCTCCCAATACCAAGAACCCGGAGGAACCAACTACCGGGAGCTTTTGCTGAAGCTGCCGGTGGACATGAAAAAAGAACAGGCGGCAAGGTCAATGTGCCTGAAAGACTTGATAAAACGTAGAGACAAAACGCAAAGCGATTTAGATCAAGCAAAGGAGTGGTTGCTAAAAACCGGTGCTAAAGACCAAGTTAATGACCTTGAGAGGCAAATAAGAAACTACGACACGCAAATCGACATGATTATGCGTGAACATCCAGATTCGGCCAAGAACATGCGCACGGCCTACAAATCCTCCCACTGGGACGAACCCAACGTCCTCGCCCACGTCCGGTTCAACGAAAGAACCGATGCCGATGGCTCTAAGGTACTGTTTTTAGAAGAAATCCAGAGCGACTGGCATCAGGCGGGGCGGAAGAAGGGGTATAAAGCTCTTTCTGACAAAGAGCGCATTGATATCCAGAAAAAAATAGAGGCACTTGCTGAAAAACCGCGATCAAAAGAGACCGATGCTGAAATAAAACGGCTTTCCGAGCTTAGAGACGCTACCACGCCCAACGCCCCCTTCAAAAAGACCTGGCCCATGCTGGCCTTCAAGCGCATGGTCCGCTACGCCGCCGAGAACGGATACTCAAAGATTGCATGGACACCTGGTTCGATTCATACCGGTAGGTGGGGAACCGAACGCATAGAATGGCAAACACTTGACAACGAGCAAAGACGGGCAGAACTCACATCAAGGCTGAAATACAAGCACAACCACCCATCGGCTCTTTCGAAGAGAGAAAGATCCGAACTAAAAGCATTGCGGATGCAAAAGAAGGGAAGCTTTTTTGTTGACGCCAAATCACAGTCAGGCGGTCATGCTGGCGGTATTGACCTTGAAGCCGAGGCTACGGCCAGGGGGTTAAATCCTGAAAACTCAGCTACCGTTAGCAATGAGAAGGAACTGCGAGATGCAATAACGCCTGCCCTAACAGAAGGCCAAGACCCCGATGTTCTCGCAAAAAAACTGTGGGAAAGGATGCAAACTGAGGGCAACGGTGTGTCAATGCCTCGCAAGGAGGGGTTTGAAGGCTTCTACGACAAAATCCTCCCCGCTGCCGTCAACAAGTTTTTCGGCAAGAAGGCTTGGGGTGGGGCGCGGGTCGGGGTGGCGGAGATCCCCACATCAAGGCCCGGCGGCGAAGAATTGTCGGACCAAGAAAACGCCGACTACATCAACCGCCTTTACGATATGGCGAACAGCAAGGAGAAGGCCGAGTGGGATGATCTTGATAGGCGTGACGACGTAACAACTGCTGAACGGAAAAAGTTTGTTGACGACCTCGCTGCTAAATACGGAGTTGTAAAAAAACAAGAAGTCTGGACCCTCCCCATCACCCCCCAAATGCGCCAAAAGGCACTGTACGAGGGGATGCCGCTGTTCGCCTCCAAAAAAATCACCGAAACCCCAGCCTTTAAGAAATGGTTCGGGAAATCTGTTGTCACCGTGGATGGTAAACCGGGATCTTCCCCGTTGGTGGTTTATCATGGGACGAAAAATGATTTTTCACAGTTTGAACCAGGTCGCAACAAAGTTGCTGGGGAAACCGGATTTTTCTTTTCTCCAGACCAAGATGTAGCATCGGCATATGCCGGGTACGATGAGGTTTTCCCATCCGATAGAATCGGTAGCGTTCTCCCAGTATATCTAAAGGCAGAAAATCTTAAAATTGTTGATATGGAGGGAAGTCGGTTCGGAAGGGGAAGAATTATAGCAAAGGCAAAAAAGGATGGTTACGATGGCGTTTTGTTAAAGAACCATCTTGACGTTGGCGGTGTTAGAGATCAATACGTTGTTTTTAAGCCCACCCAAATCAAATCCGCCATAAGCAACACGACCTTCGACCCCAACAACCCGGATATCCGGTACAGCACCAAAATAGCCGAAGAATCAAACACTGACAGAGCAAAGGCTGTTCTCGGTAGAAAATTTAATGACCTAATGTACTGGATGGTAGACAAAAACCGCCCCATATCCACAGTCCAGCGACAACTAAACAAAGTCCGCGATGAAATAGACGTATTCCTGAAAGAAACACAAAGACCGAAAATAACGGCAAACAGGATCAGAGACTTTCATCAGGATATGGTCGAGCCGTTTGTCAAGTCAATGGCAAGGTATAAAACCAACCTTGCAGACGTCGAGTTGTATTCGCACGCAAAACACGCTCACGAGGCTAACAAGGCGCTTAGAGAGTCTAACGCAAAGAGATATGTTGGAAAGATCAGGGACGCAGTCCCCAAAGCAGATCAAAAGAAAATAGATGAGTTGTCTGCAGGCGCCCAAAAGCCTGCTGAGTGGTTCTCCGTTCTCAATAAAGTGTTGTTGCGGTTCAGCGGCAAAGCACCTGAAGTTGCAAAGGCGTGGGAATCTTTTTCTGAAAAGCCGTCCGGACTGACGGACGATGAAGCTACAAAGATACTAAAGACTTATGAGAACGACCGAAACATCGAAAAACTGCGGATGATGATTTCCGATATCAACGGCAGCCGTCTTGAATTGCTTCATGACGCCGGCCAAATCCCGGACGAAGAGTACGAGGCCATAAAGAACAAATACGAATATTACGTTCCGTTGATGCGCGAGGGATATAGTGACAGGCTGTTTGGTGCGTCCAGGGGGATACGACCCTCCGGGAAGGCTGTCAAGGTCCGTGGGGGTTCTACTCGTAAAGTTGTTAATATCGTTGCCAATTCAATTGCAAATTACGAACGGGCAATCAACGTGGCGGAGAAGGCGAGATCCCAACGCGCCCTGCGCGACCTGATAAAAGAAAACCCAGAATCAAAAGTAATCGATGTTTCCCCGGTCAAGAAATCTCCGACCTACGATGCAAACGGAAACATCCGGATGTACCCGGATATGTTCAATGTCAGCGATAACGAAATGAGGTTGATGGTTGACGGGGAACAATACCTTGTAACCGTAGACCGTGACAACCCCGACGCCATGCTGATGCTGCGGACTCTCAAGGCCGAAGATAGTATGCAGGGGCCTATCCTGAACCAACTTTCGAGGGTCAATCAGTTTTTGGCAAGGATAAACACGTCATGGTCGCCTGAGTTTATCGTGTCCAACTTTGTGAGAGACCTTCAGACCGCCGGGATTAACATCAAAGACACTGGCGTTAAAAACAAAAAGATGTTCCGTGGCGCCGTTAATTCCTGGAAAGCGATATGGAGAGTTGAGCGGGGAAAAGAAAAGGGAGACAAGTTAGAAACCTACTACAAGAGATTCAAAAAGGCCGGCGGCAAAATTGGATGGTCGGATGTTCATGGGTCCGTTGAAAGCCTCGCTAAAAGAATATCAAGAGACATCGAAACCGAATCCGGAAAGAGACCGGTTCGAAAAACAATTCAAGAATGGATTAAGTTTGTAGAGGATGCAAACACGGCGGTTGAAAACGGGGTAAGACTTCACGCATTCCGCCTCGCGGTCGAACAAGGTTTCACGGACGAACGGGCCGCACAAATAGCCTCTGACCTTACGGTGGACTTCACCAAAAAAGGCGCGGCAGGACCGGTAATAAACTCTCTGTACCTGTTTGCCAACGCCGGCATCCAAGGTTCGTACAGAATCATGAGGGCGGCTACGAAATCAAAGGCTGTCAGAAGACACCTTGGATATATAGCGGGATCTGCATTTGTTATAGGCCTTCTGAATTCACTTGCTGGCGATGATGATGACGGAGAAGACTACTTCAACAAGATTGAAGACTATATTCACGAACGCAACGCAATCATAATGATCCCCGGCACAAAGGGGAAGTATGCGAAAATACCCCTTCCGTGGGGCTATAACTTTGTTTGGAACCTTGGCACAGAGGCATCAATATTTTTCACAAAAGAACGGTACGATCCGCTTGCTGCTTCTGGTCGCCTTGCGTGGGTGTTCGCAAATGCATTCAACCCTGTTGCATCAGGCACCTTGCTTCAAACCCTTTCACCCACTGTGGCAGATCCGTTTGTTCAGGTTGCAGAAAACAAGAACTGGTTCGGTGGAGATTTAATGCCATCCGTTAACAAGTTTGACCGCACCCCCGATCCGGATTCTCAAAGGTATTGGAAGTCAACTGGCGACCTTCCGAAGTGGGTCGCTAGGCAACTGAACAGCATTACCGGCGGCAATGTCGTAAAACCTGGCTTGGTTGACGTATCTCCGGAAACCATCAAAATGATCGGAGACACAATTGGTGGTTCGGCTGCAAGATTTTTCAGGGACACGCTGTCACTTCCATATAGAGTAATCCGTGACCAAGACATTGACGCCCATCAAATACCATTCCTAAGACGGATAGGCGGGGGGCAGTCCGATTGGGCCAATTCAAGAATTTACTTCGACAACGCCAACGAAATACTGTTGGCGAAAGAACAAATTAAAGCTTACCGAGGAACGGACCAATATGTTGATATTTTAAGAAAAAATAAACAATACAAGCCCTTGTTCACAAAGCTGCAATCGACCGAAAAGCAACTGCGGCGAATGCGCAAACAAATAAAAACCGCTGAAGCAAATGGAGACAAAGAGGGCGTTAAGCGCATAAGGGAAAAAATGGAGGTTATTTACAAGGAGTTTAATTTGCTTGTGAACAGCAAGTTGTGAGAAAATACAGCCTTTACTTATCGAGTAATTTTTTGTAGTATTTAAACAAAACTTTTTGAGGGGTTCGCAGGGAGAAACAAAATGAAAAAGTTATTTATTATCGCAGTATTAACGCTGTTTGCTTGCCCATCGTTTGCGGATACAATCAAACTCGCCGACGCGATTGACACGGACATTACTACGGCTGAGAACTTGTGTAAATCAAACCACCGTTGTTCAGACAAATATCTGTTCACATACGACATCAAAACGTCCTTGGACGATGCTGTCACGCTGACCATCCTTAGCCGAAACGGTACAACACTGCAAGCGATTACTACGACAGGGGCAACCAGTGGAGAGGCCGGCAAATTTACTACGTCATGGCTTTTATCCGGAGGGGAACAGTTTACATTAACAGGTATCGGGTCCGGTACTGCTACGGTAGATGTAACGATTGGAGAATGATATGAAAAAAATTATTATACTTATTTTTGTTATTCTGTCCCCATCGTTGTTATTCGCTGCGCCTCCAGACGGCACGGGCGGGTGGGATGACCAATCTCGCGTCACCGAAGCCCAAAAGCCTGTCAAACAAAAAGTGTACACTGTGGCTACACTGCCAACTGGTTTGTCAGCAGGAGATGCGGGGGCAACGGTATGGATCAACGACGGTGACGGCACAACCGACTGTACATCGGGAACCGGTTCTGATTGGGTTCAATGCCGGTGGACGGGAAGTGCATGGGCGAATGCTGGCGATGGCACTGCCGAGGGTTCTGCAGAGGTTCAGGACGAAGTGTTCAACTCCACAAACTTCAACGGCGATACCGCACACGGAGTTTCTCAGGACGACTTTTACGACCTATGGCATGGCATTGATGCGGACGATGACGGTTCTTTCGCCGACGAGACCTGGTTGACCGCCTATCTTACCGAGGCAGAACTGACGACCACCCTTGGTGCGGCCTATGATACTGAAGCAGAACTTGACGCTCTCTTTGCAGCGAAAGAAGATTCTATTACAACCGGCATAGCTGATACCAATGTGGTCGTTATCGATCAAGGGGCCAACGCGGCCGACGACGAACTTGCAAGGTTCACGGCAAGCGGCATTGAGGGGCTTTCATATGCGGAACTTGCAGCCGTAGCTGGTTTTGAAACAGCACTTGAAGGAGTTTTGGATATTGCCGATCTTCAAGGGAATATAACAGATGCCAAGGTTCCCAACGACATCACGATTGACACAGCTACACTTGCCACGAATTTTACGGTATCCGCAAACAATTCTACCGACGAAACCATATACCCCGTTTTTGTAGACGGTGCAACCGGAACTCAAGGCGCAGAGACAGATACCGGTTTCACCTATAACCCAAGCACAGGGGAATTGGTTGCCGCACTGTTCGACGGAGAACTCGACGGCGAAGACCTCGACATCGCAAATACCACAGCAGAGACAACTATCGCGGCAGATGACCTTGTTATCATTTACGATACGTCTGCTACTGCGAATAGGGCGATGACAAGAGGAAACTTTGTTACCGGGATTGGTGCTGGACAGGCAATCACCCTCGATATTGAAGACGATGGAGGCAACGATTCCGTTGACCTTGGCGAGATCGCTACAGACAACGATACAAATGGGATTTTCACAGAACCGTCCGCAGATAAACTCCTTATCGATCTATCAAAAGACTGGCCAAAAGCAGACGTAGCCGATACCGTAACCATCGCTGACAACGAAAGCACCGACGAAACAAACGCTATCCTGTTTACACCAGGCGGAGATTTGGATGGTGGGAACCTGACCCCTGAGTCTGATGGCGATCTAACCTATAACCCATCCTCCGGAACCTTGGCCGCAACTGAATTCTCCGGTGGTGGTTCTGGCCTGACAGATGTTGACGCTGCGACGGGTGATGATGCAGGGTCTTTTTTCGACTCTGGCGTTCTTGAACATGAGCGTGGTGGACTTGAGGCGAATGTTTCAGCATACGCCGGCTTGGTCGCCATTAGCGGTGGGTCCACTTCAAATATCACGGATGGCGCTGGCCTTGAAACTATCCTTTCGCTTGGGGCTTATGCCTCTGACATTCTCGCTTGCGCAGACTCCGATGCGCTTGTTACCGCGCTTGGTTTGGTAGCCGGTGATATCCCTGACCTTTCAGGGACATACGAAGTCCAATTAACCAACGAAGCAGGACTTTATGGGGTTCTGTCTGATGTAACTGATTTCACTCAGCCTGGAGAGAATGAAACAATCACCGGTAATTGGGTAAACACTACGAACCCGTGGGCAGATAATGAGGTCTCCGACACAATCACCGTGGGGGCAAGCGGTTCTGTTAATATTGCTGCGTTACCATACGGGACACAGTATCAATTGCTTCAAACCAATGAAGGAGCAACCGCAGCAGAGTGGACGTCTTCCCCATCTTTCAGCGAACTGAACCTGCCATCCTCTGACGCTGACCCGTCTACTACGAACGGTCAAATTAAGCACGATTCTACGGTCACAGGCATGAGTGGAGGCGCACTTCGCTGGTACGAATCGACTCTTGGGTCTCGTATGGTGGTTGACCTAGACACAGACCCATCAAATGACGATTATGTTGTTTCTTATGACGCTGATAATGATAAATTCTACATGAAAGCTGACGCAGACTCTCTTGATGCAACACCTGACGGTATGGATGATGGTGAGTATAACGGTGTGACGATTGAAGGCATCAACCACGGAGAGACGGTTGGCGCCCTTAAATGCGTATTCCTTGCAGCAGATGGAAAGGTCGATATTGCTGATGCTGATGCTGCCGGAGAATTCCCCGCCTTTGGCCTTACCGTAAACGGTGGAGACGATACTGATGCCGCTATTATTCTTGTCCGTGGTATTGTGAGAGACGAAGATTGGACAGGTCTTACTCCTGGCGGAGCAGTTTATCTTGGTGACGCAGGTGCTGGTCAAATAACACAAACGCCACCCTCGACTTCGGGCGATTGTGTCCAAATTGTAGGGTGGGCCTTGTCTGATTCAGAAATCTATTTTGACTTCAGCAGACCCTATCAAGAGGTTGAATAAAAGGAGGTGATGCCATGGCGACGAAGAGCCTTGGGTTGTTGACCCTATGTCTTTTCATCCTATTATTGGTCATAGTGGGCGGTTGGGTGGGCACCTCTTTTGCCGATGTAGATACGTTTGAAGGCGAAACAGGAACTGATACATGGGAAGGCAGCAGCAACGTAGATACCCGCGAGGGTAGCACGGTTGCAAGCGGAGGCGAATGCTCCAGCGGGACTGCTTGTACAGCAGAATATTGTGTCCAAGATGAACAAAATGCTGGGTGGGGCACTACTTATGGCAACCCATTAGGTCAGACTTTCGAAATCGACGAAGATGGCCAAAAACTTTATTCTGTAATATTCCAATCAAGTTTTTACAGTTCAAGCGGAACAGGCACAATCCGTATCGGTACATCATCTGACCTATCCTCGACTTACGATGAAGCTACAGTTACAGTCACCGACGAAAGTGATTATGAAGCTGTTTTTACTACTCACAACATAACCTTGAACTCGTCAACAACCTATTATATCGGATTCGAAGTTACATCTGGGTCTTGGCGATATAGGTTTCAAAACATTGACAATCCGTATGCACATGGCTACATGTACCAAAGTAATACTGGATGGAGTAATGTTACTACGTCTGGACCGATTACAACCCAAGATGTTTATTTTACTATAAAACTGTGTGATCCATAATGAAAAAAAATATAGCTGTTCTTATCATACTTTTGTCATTCCATTCTTTGTGTTTAGCTGATGTAACTTCAGATGCAGACTTTGCCGCAAGGATAGCTGATTCTGGTGTTGTTTATTATAACTCTTTTGATTCGAAAGGCACATTGGCCGGCGGCGACGACGTAGAGGAAGACGAAAATATTTTTTCTGGATCAAATGGGTATCCTGGGATAGATTCGAGTGTTTATGTATCTGGAGACGGATCGAATAACGGCTCTCTTCGGTTCGACCTTATGAGTGAGTGCGAAGCAAATTGTGCTGGATCTTTTGAAATAACAACATCTCCAATAGAGTTTGGTGAGGGGGATACTTTTTGGTTTTCTTTTGCTCATCGAATTTCGCCAGAAATGCTATCCTACATTGGCACATATTGGGATAGCTCATGGAAACAGGCATACTGGTACGATGGTCCTGGGTCTGCATGCACAACCCTTGGGATTGTTTTATCTCGTAGAGAAGCAGGCCCCAATATCCCTGCTATGTATACTCAATGTGGGGCACGCCACGTTGTAACCCAACTCCACAATGAATCCGATGTGACAGACCCACAGAACAGGTTTGGGTATTATTCCAATCAAACAAATGGACCAAATGACGGTTACTATATGGTCCATCAAAGCAACTCCAACTCTGCCGGGTACAATTGCCGATATGGTGATTTAGGTGATGTTGGAACAGGGGATGGAGAAGGGTGTTGGTATTATCCAACAAACACTTGGGTTCATTACATTTTCAAGGTTAAGATTGGCCATTTTGGAAAAGAAGATTCTCATATACAAGGATGGGTTGCTACTGGCGGTAATGCCCCAGAGCAATTTATAAATGTTGAACAGTTCGAGTTTAATTATAACACCGACAATACTAATGCATTAGATTACTTTTATCTCGGTAATTATATGACCGGTTTAACTCCGGTTGCTACCCCAGGGACAGCCTACTCTTGGTATGACGAATTGATTATATCTACTCGGCCCATTCCCGCACCTGGCCAGACTGTGATAGATATAGAAGAATTAAACCACAGTACGAGTGTCAATGTAGGGCCGTTTATAGGCGCTGCAGCTTCTACTTTTATTGATAGTGGACAAAATAGTGCCTGTTTTGGGCCTGACGGAGAGATTTATTATTCAGTCGGGTACGGGCGAGTTCCTGCAATACTTAAATATGACAAAGGAGATGTGTCTTGCGTAATCTGCCCAAACCAGTTTGGCGACCGGGCAGGAACTTCTGCACAGGCCCAGTTAAATCCAACTGGAGGGTATGGATCTTATCCTCCAACGCTTAAATTCGATATTGATCAGTCTGCATTCCCAGACGTTGAATTCTATATCGCTGATGGAGAAAATGCAGAAATTAAACATGCCTATGTTGATGGATCAGGAAACTGGCAGGTTGAGACGGAAAAAGCAGACGCTTCTCTTACGGATATTATATCAATTGCAGTGGCTACCAATGGCACAGTTTACGCTTGCACTTCAACAGCATTATATAAGTATGTACCATCAATGGGCACGTTGAGTTCTGTATCCCTTGGGGCTTATTCTCCGTTAGGCAATGCGGTGGATATGGACTCTGACGAACAAGGCAACGTCTATATATGCAACCGATCCCCCGCAAACATACTCAAAGTCGATTCCTCTGACGATTCAATCACACTACTTTGTGGTACACGTGATGCCGGAGAGGATTTTGACGGTCCAGTAGCAACTGCTGGTTTTTACAACCCAAACCGCGTTGTCTCTACACCGGATGGGACAATCCAATATGTAGGGAGTGGGGATGAATATTGCTTGCGGCGTATAAAAGACGGCCGAGTTTCTACATTGCAATCAGATGGGACATGGGTTGAAAAAGAAACCTACAATGACTGTTCTGGCGGTCCATATGGAAGTCCAATATTGGCTGATGACAATGGCTCTATTTGGATGGGTCCGAAACTTTTTGCCTATCAGTTTCCTATTCGAAAAATAACGGTGCCATAGTGATTTTAAAAAATATAATTATTGCAGTTCTATTATCGCTTCTGATGTCATTGCCTGTTCTTGCTTTAACGCCCGGCAATGAGGTTACGGTAACATCTTCGCTGTCTTCTCCATCGGGGCAGAGAAACCCCGACCTTGCATATGGTTCATCCACATATCTTGCCGTGTGGGAACAGGGGGCGAATGTTGATAGTGATTCTGTATCTCAAATTTACGCCGGTCGATTGAACGCATCAGGAGCGGCTCAAGACGCGAACGGTATTCAGGTGATGTCTTCTTCCGATGGGCAGATTCGGCCGAGAGTAGTTTTCGGTGATTCCGTTTTCTGTGTCGTGTGGCAAGAATACAATGACGCAGAAACCGATTGGGACATCTACGCCGCAATTATTGACCCATCTGATGGATCTGTCGATGCCACCACTGCCATTTGCACTGAATTCCATGACCAGATCATGCCTGACATAGCGTGGGATGACACGAATAATGTTTTCGTAATTGTTTGGTCTGATTGGAGAAAAAAAGAATGGTTCCAACTTTATATGGCCCGAATGGGAGAAGATGGGGTTCTCGATGATGCCAACGGAATAAAGCTTTTTGAATATACCTCTGAAACCACAGTGGCTTACGGAAATAGTATTTATTACGAGGCAATAGGACCGCGCATACAGATTAATAATTCGCATGAAACACCACAGATTTTTGTGGCATGGTCTGAACTTGCAAAGATGCCGTATCGCAGTGGGAGTAATTATACAAACCCCCACTGCTCAAGGGCCAGGTTTTATGATTTGGATGGAACAAATGGAACAGATGTATATGTGTACGCATCTGGGCAAACTGGTTACGGCAAGATTGATTTAACCCTGCCCTCAAACTGGGGCTCCCCGGTAATGTCAGACATTGTTTCGGATGGCTCTGATTTTATGTGGATGTTCCATACTTTTCGAACCCCGACGATAGGTAATGCGTATGGCAAACAATTTTTACAGGCGGTTTTTGTTAATAGCTCTGGTTCCTTGCCGAATGACAGCCAGATCGATATTGATTCGAAGGAGTATGCTTTAAGCGGGTGCGGGGTTTATCTGGGCGGAAGTTATTATGCCTTTTATCCTGTTATCGACCAATCCATTGCGAATTATAATTCAGACCCACTTGATGACAATTTTGATCTTGTTGGTACTCAAATAGATGACGAAGTGACCACTGCTTACGACTACTCTGATCCGATTGAAGTAAGCATGTCTTCGGCCTCGGAAAAAAACCCTGCTGCTGCCACGAACGGAGCAAGCATTTTAGTTGTCTACGAATCTGACAATCTTCTCTCGAACGGAAGTTTGGAGTGGGTAATCAAGGCTCGTTTACTTATATCTGAATTAATAGGGCGTGGATCAATGACAATGGTTGCCCCCGGAACACCCGGTGCGGGGAGAATTACGCTTGGGAATTAGCGAACGAAAAACAAACAAGGAGTGAAATGTGGGACGTATCGACAAGCTGAGTGAATCGCAAGTTAAATGGCTGACGTATCTTGTGTATATCCTTCTTTTCTTTCTAACCGCAGGGACTATTTGGAGTATCAACCGTGTTTCCGAGATAGAAGCATCCCTACCAGAAAAATATGTCCAAAAAGACCGCTACTTGTGTGACCAATTAAAGATCGAAAAGAAGTTAGACAGAATATTAGATTACCTTGAAAAACCATGAATTGGGTATCCGAAAAGCTAAAAAACCGCAAGAAACGCACGCTTGAAGCTAAAATAGCGGCGCAGCGTATTTTAATCAAGTCGTATATGCTAAAACCAAACGAGTACGATTTGATGATGAGAGACGTATTTAAATTGCTACAAATGTTGAAAGAGTCCAGAATATTGTGCCAAAAATCATGAAATCCTAAATTTCATACAACCCAATAGACGAAATATTTATTTGTATAGGTCGTTGAAGTGAGACAGGCTATCCAGCAATGGTGTGATGAATTAGCCTAAACGATAAAAAAGGCGGTGGCTATGGAGGTTTATTTTGCAACGGTCGATGTTTTTTACAGCTTCTGCAGGGGGGTGCATCCGCTGATATCCGAAATGTTGGCAGACATATCCAGCGCATACGGGCCTTTGGTTGTCACTTCCGCGCATAGACCGGGAGATAAAGGCGTTCATGGACGCCTACCCACCAGAGGATTAGATATCCGCAGCAGAGGATACGATGAAAAAGGAATATGCGCCATTGTTAACCGGCGGTGGGTTTATGATGAAGAACGGCCCGATATGAAGTGTGCCCTCTTCCATGATGTTGGCATGGGTCCGCATATTCATTTACAGTGCCATCCAAATACGAGACTACGAAATGTCGCTTAAAACAAAACTGTACGCTCCCGAAGGATACTGGAAGTTAACTGGCGAACAGCGCGAGGACTTGTGTAACGGGTGTGGACCTGGCAAGATTCTTGGAGTGTTGGTTCCGGACACGATTTGGTGGTTGTGCATTACACCAGCCTGCAATATCCACGATTATATGTACGTTCGTGGAAAAACGCTGGATGATAAAAACGAGGCTGACCGAGTGTTCCTTAACAACATGCTGAGGCTGGTTGAGGCCGGAACAGAACGTCGTTGGCTTCGGCGCCTGAGAATCAGCAGGGCGCTTGTTTATTACCGGGCTGTGTCACAACTTGGAGGTCCGTGGTATTGGCGCGGTAAAAATCATTCGGGTGAATATCGTACGTAAAAGGAGAAGGCAATGGACTTGCTCGTAAAAGCATTGGGGTGGATCTCGGCACACCTAACCGATACCTACTTGATGGGAGTGGCCGCAACGCTTAAGAATGAATATTTCATCGTTTCCGGCCTGGCGATCCCATTTGTTTGGCCGGCCATCAGATGGGGGTTGCGATGGTGGGCAAGTCATACGCCTTGGAAAGACGATGACGAGGCTGTTGATCGTTTGGATAAAATGATTCAAGACAAAGTTGATGGGAGACTTGGATTAAAAGGAGATAAAAAATGAACAAATTAAAAATTGCACTTCCAATTTGCATGGTTTTGGCGATGATCGTTGGTTGCGCAGGGAATACCCTATCCCCCGCCCCGGAGAGCCCCATTTGCGACGATTCAGCGTACGCGGATAGCCTGATATGCAAAAGGCTGAGATCGGCCGGCATGGAGGCTGAACAGGCGCGAGACATCCTATTGGATGCCAATGCCATAGCGTTGATCATGGAGGCCTATACTCCAGAACAATTAATGACAAAATTGGACGAGTGGGAATCTTTTATAGGCAGGGTTGACGCATCCTACGTTTTGTTTTACTTGAAGGTGGTAGATGACACCAAGAAAGCTAAACAGGTCGCAGGCATACTTGAACGGCGCCTCCCGGTTTTTTCTTCTGGCGACATTTTGTCTGATTCGGATCGGAGTTTGCTAAAGGCGATGATCGGTGAGTTGCGAGATAGTGTCTAAAATCTGATAAAATTCATAACACAAAACAGGAAGTGAAGGTTTTCCTTCGTAATCAAGAAAACAGCTTCATGCAGGAAAACTAATCACGATAACACGCCGAATGTTAATGTTCAAAATATTGGTCATTAAGCCCGTTATCGGATATTAATGGAAACATTATTTGCTGTTCAAGAATAGCGAATGACCTGGAGCAAGTGCAAGCGTGAATATTACTACCGGCATAAAGGTGATGGCATTTGTGTAGAATGCCAACGCCCATCCTTGCCTGGGCTGTCCAGATGCAAATACCACCACGAAAAAATGCTGGAGGCACACCGCAGGTATTACAACCGCAATCGGGATAGAATGATAAAGAAAAAAGCTGATGAGTTAAAACGGTTCAGAGTGGAGCATCGATGTAGCTGTTGTTTTAATAAGCTACCAGAAGGCTACGAAGGCACACGGTGCCCCGATTGCATGGATTACCACGCAAGGGAGTGATATGGAGTTCGTGAGCCGAAGTGTACCGGCAAATTTCAACCTGTTTTTTTTCGGAGACGTTCACATAGGGACCTTACTACATCACTCGGAAGGATTCGCCAAGTTTGTCGATATGCTAAACTCTCCTTATGGAGATGTGAAACACAATGTTGCTATCGGCATGGGAGACTACATTGAGGCAATAGATCATTCAGACAAACGCTTCGATGTCCATTCTGTGGACCTTGACAAGATTCGGCCCGACCAACAGATAGATCATTTCATCGAAAAAATTAAATCATCGTCAAAGAAAATTGTTACACTTTTGCAAGGAAATCACGAAGCGAAACTCGTCAAATTCTACGATTATGCCGCTGGAGCGGCAAGAAAGCTAAACGTACCCTATGGCACCTATAGTTCCATCTGCACATTCCATAGAAACGGCTGCAATGGCGGTAAAAACGAACAGTATTTGTTCAAGGTATTTGTCACCCACGGCAGCGGAACGATTCGGACCGTAGCCGATGACCCTGAAAGGCAAGAGGCAAATTTAAACCTATCTCTGAAAAGAAAGCTTAAAAGAAAATCCGGTGAGTGCGCGATTCAATGCATGGGACACACTCATAAGTTGTTGATATGCCGGCCAAAAACATCTTTATACCTGACATCTGATGGCAAAGAGTTGAAACAAAATTACACCCGTAGCGACCAGGCAGCGCAGTTTATCCACCCCGACCATCGTTGGTATGTCAATAGCGGATCATTCATGAGACTTTACCTAAAAGGCGTGTCAGGTTACGCGGAAAGGTTTGGATACGATCCGATGGAAATGGGGTTTGTGGTTGCCAAAATCAGGGACTGCAAGATACAAGATATTGACCGCGTTTACGTGTAATCAGTTATTAAGTAAAACTTAACAACTGCCCAAGGACTCCCATGAAAATCACAATCGAACCAACAGAAAAGCCAGTTTATCACCCATATACAACCGTATCGATCAGCATATCAAAAGACGACCTTGGGTTTGATGAATTAATGGAGCTTATGAAATCAGCCACTTTGGCTATGGGGTATTCATCCGATGTTGTGAATGAGTTTTTCGATGAGCCATGAATTGCGACGGGATTGGTGTTCGAATCCATGGTAGTTACCTAGTAGCTTAATAGGTTTCTCGTTCGTGGTATCCAGCCCTAAACGAGTCGCGGTATCTGTTGCCAATGTCTTCCGGTTCACGGCACCCCATTTGTTTCATATACCAACCGGCAATAAACGGACCCAATTGAGGTGGTACCCCGCCGATTTCGGTCCACTTTTTAAATACGACCCCCCACCTATGCAAACACACGCCAAGGTTCATTATTGACTCCTCCTACCAGGATTATTCTGGGATTGGTTCTGTATGTGTTCTAACCCATGGTAGTTACCGACGAATTAAAAGTTACCTCCCGCCAACTCGCGGAGGCGGGATTCGGCGCATCTCAAAGCGTCCCCCGTTTCATCCAATCGGTTTTCGTACACATATCCACTGATTAAATGCCTGTCTTGTTTTCTTTCGAAATAAGGAGCGTCGTAACTCCATTGGTGCATTTCCCAGCACTCTTTGTACCACCGCACAGCATCCAAAAGCTTCACTTCGCGGCGATTCCACCTTTCAATTGCATCTTCCGGCGTGTCTTCCCATGGGTCAGCGCCTTCGTATGTCCAGCAACCTTCCGTATCGCAAGTCACACCGTAAAATGTAGTGGGGTTGCAATCTCCGATTTCTTGTTCTATGATTCTTGCAGATTGCCCACAAAACGGGCAGTTTTTAGGTTCGGCCATATCGTTACTCCTTAACGGCACGGATAGCGTCGACGGCATCATGAAAATTCACATAGCAATTATCATCTTCCGTTGGACAGCACTCAGGGTGTTTGCATAGTCCGTCAACATTGTCGTATATTCCAGCCGGACGACCACCATGCAAATTTTGGCACGGCCACCCGACGCTTTCGTCTGCTACAATTTCTGTAATAGCCGCAACGCACTCATCCACAGTATGCTGACGCGCGGATTCCCACACAAACCGACTGGCGTTCTTTGCGCTTAAATAGTTTTTTGTTTTCTGTTGATTTTTGCTCCACCATTCTTCAAAGGTCATATCATCCTCCTTGGGGTGGGTCGGGTAGGGGCATCCAATGGGTGAACCCTTCAGGCGCATGAGTGGATTCGGCTTCAGGGTTCCATTTTTCACTGACCGTCCAATATGCTATCCCAACATGGTAACACCCAGAACGCATTGGGTTTGGTCTGCAATAAACAACCGGAGATTTTGTTTCAGGCAACCTGTCTTTTACGCTAACCCATTCCATATCTTTTGTTCCCATCCCTTGAAAACATTTTTTTTATTTTTATCTCAATATCTTCGTTGGTATCAAGCAATGAAGATACAAGTTCGCCAATAGACCGGCGACTCATAGGTCCATGTATCGCCTCCCCATGTGATTTGCTATGAACTGCGATGTATGTTCGGTAATCTGGACCGAATTGAATTAAATCTCCCAAAAGACACCTCTCTCGTTCTTGGTCATTGTCAAACATTTTCGTCCTCAACATATTTCCACGCCATGACGTTGCCGACTACTGGTGATGCTGATTTACCAGTTATAGGCTCGATGTACTCCCCACGGTATGAACAATAACACAGCTTGAATGTTTCATTTGGGCACATGGAACACTGTGCTTCGATCATTCTATACGCCTGTGGTTTTTTCATTTTGCCCCCATGTTTTTCATATATTAATCCTCCGATTTTATTGATTCATTGCGCCGACTTCGTAATGACACCGGTCGCAAAATTTATCCATGAACAACATGCCTTCTGTGCCGTTTGATGGTTGGTACGGTGTTCCGTCTTGCATACCCCCTCCTATGCTGCCCTACGTATCCGGTTTGCCAGCTCGTTCATCTCTTTTATGAATTCGTTGGCAGCATCATTGAGTTTTTTACCTGTTACCCATTCCATCCTTTTTGACTTCGGTTTTTCGTCTCGGTAAACTCGTTTGATAATGGGTTCAACGCCCTGAGACATCATTTCCGGGCAGTAAAGCACCAGGTCCCACCAATCCCTCTCGGTGATCCAGATTGACCACTGTATCTGTCTTCTGACGGCGATATCGACTGTATCTTCGACGAATGCTTTGACGAATACGGATGGAATCCTGGTTTTTATTTCAAGCCCACCAGAATCAGACACAAGCCCATCAGGAGATACATGTTTGTGGGGTTCGTCTGCCTTAACGAGTCCGCACTGCTTGACCTCTATCCCACGGGTGAAGGCGTAATAATCTCTCGCGTCAGGTTCAAACTCATGCCCACGATCTGCATGGCGAAACTTGAAGCTCTCTGCCGGAACGCCCGTAATTAATTCTCCTGCGAATTCGTACAGGAGGTCTTTTCTGCCCTTCCCACCGCCAGCAACCTTGTTTATTCCTGTTCCGCCGATAGAGCAAATTCGGGCATCAAACCATTCAGGACTGTTTTGATCTATATCGTAGATGTATTGTGGCATGGGTGTTTAGTCCTTGTAGTTAAATACGTTTGAATTCGACAACCCACACCCATGGATTGCTATCCCATGGATGGGAAGTGCTATTTATGGAGTCCCAAAGTTTTTGGAATAGTCCTGACGCGATAAAATTTGCCATTCTTTCATGATCTACATCGGGCTTTACAAACAAGGGTAGCTTGCTGACCACATCAATACCCTCGGCCTCAACATCCCCAGCGTTAATATCCTGCACCCGTTCCACTCGCACGTCAGTGATTTCCAAGGCAATGCGGGATGCCCACTGGGGCATGAAGATGGATGGGCGTGTCTTGCCAATATGCGCCGGCTTGCGCCCGTCAGCAGCGTACCAAATAGAGGCAGACCCCATCGGGCATTCAATTACAGATGGCTTTTCGTTGTCCCATGCTAAATGGGCACCCCAGGTTTCCCGCACCCAAAGACGGTCGCCAACCTCCCCATATGGACAGACCTCAACCGTTTTGCGGGAGTCTCCGTACTCGTCTTCAAAAAAAGGTCCATAGGTAGGATCGTTTTCGTCCCAATCCTGAATGTAATCGAGATTTTTTACCACCCGCCGCGTCTGCGTTTTCCGACCCTCCAAAATGGCGTTGACCATTGGTGCTGAAAATAATATTGGCTTTAAACATGTCTCCATACATAACCCCCTGCGGTTTTTCTTTTTCCGGTGCACACTAAAGAAATATTTCCATTATTTATGCCTGTATAATATTCCGCCGATAATATGCTTCTGAAACACGTTATATATTCCCAATCCTTTGAAAACATTGCTACTTGTTTTGAAAATCTTTTTGATATTAATTCCCTTGATTGTTTGGTGTGGCTTTTCCCCCAAAATGGGTTTTTCCCACCATTATATTTTTCTCTAAATTTTACATGTTGTTTAGGAGTAACAACCGAAAGGTTTGACCTACGGTTATCAAGCGGGTCCCCATTTTTGTGGTGAACATGCATCCCTGTGGGGAACCCCGCTATAAGTCGGTGCATTGTAAAACACCTTCCATTGTAGGTTGTCTGTGCGTATCCAAACGAGTGTTTATTCCATGTGTATTTAGAAACAACCGAATAGTTTCTGGAATCAACAATCGCAATACTCCCGTCTGAAAGCTTAATTGGCCGTTCTTTCATGGTTACGTACTCCCCCGAACTTAAATATTTATTCGTCATCCGATCCCGTCTCACGCCCCTTTTGCAGATTGGCCTTTTTCTGGTTCAGGGCAGCAAGCACTCGGTTGAATTCTGATGTCGGGATGGTGTTGATGTCCTGCGATTTGGCGAATTTCCAGAAAGCATCTGTGTCTGATTCTGTTTCTTTGACCAGCTTTCTGATGATATTCAGGTCTTTTCCGGTGACATACTCAACCGGCGTTGCAGAATTCCCGTCATCATCAGCAGTCGGAATGTTAAATGTCGATGCCGTGAGGTATCGTCGTCCGTAGGTAAAAGACGAGGCCTCCGCATGGATTTTGGTTTTGTTCACCTTCCCGGCAATTCCGGTAAGATCAATCGGTGAATCGTAATGGCGGGTCTTGCTGTGACCGTCTCTGTGCATGATGTCAACCGTTACCCTTATGTATCCTTCGGGAGACTCACCAGGATAGAATGACAGGGCAAAACCGTATTTGGTATAGATTGGTTTTGCTGATATAATTAGGCTGGAAAGGTCGGCGTATTCAGAACGGGTCTGCTCGTTCTTTTTGTTCTTGACGGCGACTTTGATTTCGGACTGAGCCGCTACCATATCGGCGTTGAATGCCTGTTCTGCTGAACGGTCTTCTTCCCGGTTTTTCATGTCGATGATTTTTTGCAGCTTTTCGATATCCACGTTGGGATCTGCTGCAAGACGTTCGACCACAGAAAGATACCTGTCCTGTTGCGTGACCGTCAGTGCTTTTTCGGGATCGGTGTCTATTTTTTTTATCACTTCTGCTGCGTGGGTTCCGGTCATGGTGCCTCCTAATAGTTGATCGTAATGTGCCGAACCATATTCTTAGCGATGAGTTCGATGATGGACTTAGCAATAATTTCCTCAAATCCATTTGTGGTTAAATCTTCAAGGGCTTCCCGGTTGATCTTTTTGCGATGGTTCCGGTTCTGTGCAATCCGCTCCGCTTCGGCTTTCTCTGCCGCCTCTTTCGCAAGGCGTTCTTTTTCAAGCCTCTCAGCCTCTTGACGGGCCTTTTCTTCAGCGGCCTTGATAGCGGCTTGCTTTTCAGCTTCAGCACGTTCAGCGGCGGCGATACGGTCGCGCTCGGCCTGTTTTTCGCGCTCGATAGCCTCCTGTGCGGCACGTTTGGCAGCTTCTACGGCTTCTCTCTCTCTGCGTTCTGCGGCCTCTTTCTCGTCTTTCAGGCGTTGCGCTTCTGCTGCTGCCTTTGCTTCGGCTTCTCTCTGTGCTTTTTCAGCTGCTTCGCGTTTCAGACGTTCCTCGTATTCCCGCTTTTCCCGTTCCTCTTGTTCCTTTTTTAGTCGGACGAGTTCGGCTTGATCGGCCTCGTATTGTTCGCGGCGTTCGATGTGACCTTTCAAAGTAGCAATGGATTCGTCTTTGATTTTTGCCGCCGCTCCCGCGTATTCTTCCCAGCAGTCGCCCATTTCAATGGATTCAAGTTCGGAAAGTTTGGCCCGGAGCATACCGGCGTTCAGGGGTTCGCCATCGGGTCCGGTGGGGATGGCAAGGTTTTCCATTTTGTCAAGGTTGTCTTTGTGTTTCTGGATGCGGTTTTCTTCGGCCTGCTCCCATTCCGTAAGCGGTTGGCGCACCTTGCCCTTCAATTCGTCCAGAAAGTCCCGGCATTTTTTGCGGGATGCGTCCACCTTCTTGGCTTTGGATTTCCAGTCAGCGACCAGTTCTTTCCCCAAGCCATCAATAAAGGTTTTGGACCGTGCGACCTTTGCCGCCATTGAAGCGATTTCCTTCCGGCCCTTAGCGGTGTCCAATACCGGAACATGGGACATTGCTCGTTCTTGAATTTTCTCCAATAGAGGATCAAGGTCGTTTCCGTTTGAAAAAATTGCGATGATGTCTTTTCGTTCTACTGGCACTAATTCTGTAGTTTCTGCCATTAGTTTATCCCCCTTCTATTCATAAAGAAACGTAAACTCACTCCGAAAAGACCTGTACAGCGACTTTTCAGCGGTGTGGACGGCCTCAATTATATTTTGAGACTCAGCACACGCACGGCCAGCGGAGCGATTAATGACGGCCTTACAAAGCGGCACAATGTCGCTATAGTATCGCGGGTCCGATTTCTTTCTGTCTGGGACTTTTTCTTTCCCAACTTTTTTGAACCCATCGTACCATTCGTAAAGGGTCCAACAATTACCGTCCCAATTTACTTCGAAGTTTTCGTTTATGCGGATCATTTTATCACCATCCTAAATTTTCTCTCAAAGATACGCCTTTGCTCCCGATACTGAACCTCCCGGTCCAGAGGGTCTTCTTCCTCCCGAATTGCCTCGTCCTGTTCCTCGGAACTCAGCTGGTCCCACAAGTCTTCGTACCGGCCACCAACAGGACAGATGATGGTTTCTCCTGCATCATTACAAAAAACGATGTCGCAGCCGAGGACATCAACCAACATGTTGTTGTCAACCTCAATGTCGTAGCGAAAGGCGATGCTTTTTTCTTCCATGTCGCCCTGTTTGCCGCCTACTTCTATTGTTTTACGCATTTTCCCCTCCTTTGTTAAGCCAAAAGCCCCCATATCATGCCAGCAACCCCAAACACAATTAAACAGTATGCAAATACCTGAATAAACAGATTAATGCTGTTCTCCCGTACCCACCAGCCGACATCCTTCGCGCTCAACCACATGGAGTGCAATACCATTTTTAACATTTTGCGTTTGCTGAATTCGATATACATCATATACCCTCCTTTGAGGACCCCCGCCGGCCACCTTTTAAACCGGCGAGGGTTGGGGTAGGTGGCCCGAAGGCCAGGGGAATGCTATTTTTGTTTTAGGCCGGTGGGCGGGTAGCTCCCCTGCTACCCGCCCCGGAATGTACCGGCCTTTTCTCATTAACGGGGAGGTTCACCGAAGCATCACCGTTTCTGTTGATCCGGCTGTCATGGGGCTTATCCCCACCGGAGAAACCTATGGGCCGCTCACCTTCGGCAGCGCACGGCCAGGAATGGCTGAACCTATCTCCCCTCTGTGCATCAGGTTTTTTTTGACATCCCGCCACCAACCCCGGCCGATTCCGAGGCCAGCGGCGGGTCGTCAGCTCATGTTTTGGCGCGGCTCACACGGTATTATACAGCATCATCATCAGCGGGTTTTGCGTAGCCTTTTATCCCCTACGCCCTTGGCCTTCCCAGCCCGTCAATCCACCCGACTCCGCAGGGTTTAGGGAAGCGAATCACCTTTGGGACTCAGCCTGTTCCGGGGTCTTCGCCGCCCCAAATTGTGAAAGAACTAATCCTTATTTTCGTCAAACATCATATCCGGCCCAACCGCACTCCATTTGGCAAACTCCAATTGCAGCGCTGCAGTACCGGACAGGGGCGGTAAATACCCCATGTTTATCGAGTATCCCCAAATCACCATGGCAACCATGGCAATCAAGCCGGGCCATAAAATGTCTTGGGTTATCTCGCTTAGCATGGGTGCCTCCTGTTTGTTTTGATCCGCAAAGACCATCTTGGTTTCATTATGGTTCTTTCTATCATGAATTTTTTTTCATTGTCAAGCCCAAAATGATGTTTTTTTCTATTGACACGAAAATATTTTTGTGAGCATAATGTCTACCATGAAAACAAAAAATACAATTTACGGCAGGAAAATCAAGGCTATACGTCATTTTTTGGGCATGACTCAAAGCCAACTTGCAGGTAAGCTCAAGCTTACCTCTCGCACGATTATGAATTATGAGAGCGGCAAAACATTCCCAACCGTAGACGTATGGGACAAGCTTCTGGCGATGGCCCCAGAAATGTTTTCACAGGGCGTCAATCAAAAATAGGCAGACAGCACCGCGTCGCCCCACTGGATGCGGCTATTGATGTTTAGTTTTTTAACTCGGGGGTATCAACAACTTGATAGCAACAACAACAACAATGGGCAGCTATTGGTATGGCGTTTGGGTAATCGAAAATACTTCCGACTCAACAACGACTGACTACAAAACTTATGTCAGCCCGACTAGTTATACCGTTACTTGCGAACCCAACACATACAGAGAATTTGTTGAAGATATAGAATTTTTAATATGGCGCAATCAAATTTTAGAAAAGACTCAAGAGATTTTGCTTTATTGGCTGACAAATCCGGTTGATACGGTTGAAAAATTTATTGACCGGAAAACAATGCTATTTCGACGAATGATGAGATGCAACCGGAAGGGAGTTGGTTTGCGTATCAAAGATAGCCGGTAATTACCAGGACTACCCACCCATCACCCCCAAACCAAGGAGGAACCATGCTCAATCACTCTTACCAAATCTTCCGAAACAACATAATCCGCAGAATGTATAGGACCGGAAAATACCCGCAAAAGTTTTTTGTTGATGCGTTTGGCATGAGCCCTTCGAATATTTGTCGTATCGTACATTCAGATATTGCATACCCACCCGCAGGACGTCCATATGAATTTAAAAAATTCCCAGACCGGTTTCAGATTAAAGTAGGGGGCCGGTCGGTCACGTTGTGCGGGAGGTACTAATGAGATCCGATCCTATGGCAGAGGGGAAAAAATCAAGCCCGTGCAGGTCATGCCATCATTTCGGCACCCCACCATCCGTATGCATAGATTACGATGATTGTCCGCTCAACCATAAGCAGTCAATATCATCCATGCAAAACAAGCCAGTAAACAAGCGTGGGCGCGGCAAAAAACAAATAGCCCGTGATTTGGAGATTGTGAAACTTTACAATGATGGGTTGTCACAATCGGAGGTCGGTCGCCGTTTTTATTTAAAAACAAACACCGTGACCCAAGTCATTTGTCGAGCGAAGGTGCGCGGTGAGTTTGTTCGTCATGGTAAATACCAAGGGAAACAAAAGGACAATATTAATGACAGAAGCCAGCATAAACAAGCTCATAGACATGGAACAAAAACGATCCGAAATGGCCATCGAATTGGGGAAAATCAAAAAACGTGCGTCTGAAATAGAGGCTGAGATCGAAAGCCTTTCACGGGCTATTGATTGGGAGATTCGGTGCGGAAATCCAGACTTACAAAATGGAGGCAAACATGATTGAATTTAAACCCGGCGAACAACCCATCGAAACTGATAATGAGTACTGCGTTGACACAAAGGTCGGCGGAAAAGTCGTATCGGATAGTGCATGGATGCAGCAAAAAGTGAGAGACGCCATCATCGCTATGGCGTTGCATCATTGCGATACGGATGACTACGAAATTTTGGGCGTTGGTATCGCGGCGCTGGGGAATAAGTTGCGGCGGATGATGGAAAAACCGGAAGTTTGATATTGTTTGGGATTCAGTGCGGTGTTTAATAGTTTTTAACCTATATTTTAAAATCATATATCGGAATAGAAAAATAACGGGGGTAGTCATGATGACAGAGCCAGAAATTTTTAATATGGCTGTTGAATACATTAAACAGATTGATTTTAGGGATGTTCCGCAAGATACAAAAAAGAAGTGCCTCCACAAACATTTCACAATATTTTGCCATGAGTGTGGTGTAAAAAACACCATCGAATCATATCGTGAATATCGCAGTGCTTGCAGGGGTGTGTTGGGGTTCGACATAATAAAACAGCGCCCGAAAAAACACATAAACCCAGTTGAGATGCAGACCGAGATGTTTTTTTAGCGGCATTGTGTCCGTGCGCTACTTCCGATTGCCACTTGACACACCCGAACGGTGGTGGTATGGTGGGTACGCTACGCTGGAAAATATCAGTTTAGGGGTTCCATGAAAACTTTGAAACCAAAAATAGACCCATTAGCAACGGTATCCCTCCTTTCCCTTGGACTGGTCCGGTGTAGCAGCCGCTTGCTTGTGGGTCTTTTTTTGGGGTTAATGTGGTAAAATGGCAATCCCTGGGAAAAATAGCTTTCTGCTATATCACGACCAAATAGATATGATAGATGCAATGTCTGACGAACAGGCTGGCATCTTAATCAAAGCCGTTTTTAGATATTCAACAAGCGGGATAACTTCAGAACTGAACGATCCGTTTGTTAAAATGGCTTTCATCGCATTCAAGGCTGCGATAGACAGAAGCTGCAAGAAATATCAAGAAACTGTAGTAAAGAGAAACCAAAAAAATGGGAAGTTGGGAGGTAGGCCGCGAAAACCCAGTGGGTTAAAAAAAACCCAGTGGGTTAAAAAAAACCCAAAAAACCCAAAGGAACCCAAAAAAGCCGATAGTGATAGTGTTAGTGATAGTGTTAGTGTTTTTTAAAACCTACCTACCAAGAAAAGTAATGTATAGTACTTAGTTACTATATAACTACCAAGGAAAAACCGCCGATGCCCACAATGTGGTACTTGACTCAGAACAGAGATGATGGTATGGTGGGTTCATAAAGTCTTAGCGGACTGCATTTAGTCGGGAGTGTGTCTATGAAAACTTCGAAAACCCAGAAAGCCCATTTAAGACGTCCCTCCAACGCATTCCTGCGAAAGAGTCCGCTAAGCCGTTTTGGATGGGCTTTCTGGGTGGTTGAGGTGACGGAATGAAGAATCCGAAAAAAGTCAAAGCGTATTATTGTGAAAAATTTTGTGGTGACTGCGGGGCGTCCGTTGGTCTAAAGCGTTGCTCAAGCCATACATATCTTTGTGATGCTTGTCGAAAAGCAAGAAGGAAATCACGCCAAACTGTAGTTAAGACAAGGTGTAAGTATTGCGGATGGCCGATTGAATGCAAGGGTAGAAAACCGAACTATAAGAGTCTTGCGGCTGGCAGGTCCGGTGCTGCGTATTGTTCCGAGGAGTGCCGGGACAAGTTCGTTGCGTGGAATAAAAAACATCTGTCTGGGCCTAAAATTGCTGCCTTTAGTAAAAAACATTCTCCGTCTCGCATGAAAAAAGATAACCCGATGTTTAAAAAAGAAATCCGTAGAAAAATGGCTGATACGTTGAAACGTATCGGACATGGGCCAAAAATAAGAGGTGGTAATGGCAGACCGATGCCTGTCCCACAAAAAAAATTATTACATGCGTTAGGTGCTGGTTGGGAGCCTGAGTGCGTTGTTCCTCTTGGTCGAAGGGTTGATGGGTATCCAACTAATTACAAAATAGACATAGGCAACCGTTCCTTAATGATTGGGATAGAGGTTGATGGTGGTTCCCACTACAGTATAAAGCGCAGAGAACAAGATTTAAAAAAAGATATTAAGCTTCGTTCTTTGGGTTGGGATATTTTAAGGTTTAAAAACAATGAGGTTAATGAAAACATAAATATGGTTCTTTCTAAAATTAAAAAGATGGTCGGGGCATCACGATGATAGTTCTTAGAAAATATCAAGAGAAGGCTATAGAAGCATCTCGCGATGCCATCCGTAACGGTAATAAGCGGTTGATACTTCAAGCCAGTTGTGGGGCAGGGAAGACTATCTTGGCTGGTCACATTGCCAAAAGCGCCATTGAGAAAGGCAAAAAGGTTTTGTTTTTCGTTCATTTTAGGCAACTTGCCTATCAGGCTATGGAAAGATTTTGTGATTTTGGTATTGGTGATGATGTCG
>Ga0272440_1000326_pt1 | contig 40344 bp, 23 predicted proteins | sample SSMMMBAug17_FD_192440 | JGI IMG/M metagenome (GOLD analysis project Ga0272440, IMG submission 192440) | Marine sediment archaeal communities from Little Sippewissett salt marsh, Falmouth, MA, United States - SSM-MMB-Aug17 | ecosystem: Environmental > Aquatic > Marine > Wetlands > Sediment ...
CAAAAAACGCTTCAGATAGAACATCACGTTCATAAAAGTGTGTTTTGATATGTTCGGCTGCACTCCGAATTGTTTTTCCATCAAGCTTTTTCGAAAGTGCCTTTGAAACATCTTTAAACCATTGCAGTTCTTTTAGTCTTTCTTCATAACTCAGCGCAGATGGTTCAAAGGTTTTTGCCCATTCTTCCAATGTTTTGGCATGTAATGGTGTCCACATGCACACGACCAAAACGACCAACCACAATTTCGATTTCATTCAGCCTCCTTCCAGAGCAGATATGTTGTTTTTGGGATGCGTACTTTACAATAGACTCTCTATTCATAAATCCAAAAACATCATATGGGTACTCTTAGATAAAATGTTAAAAATATGAGAGAATTATGTTAATTTATTGTTTATGAATTGATATTGTATTTTTGTCAACAATTATTATATTATCAATGAAAAAAATAGGTTAGTTTACAAATACAATTAAGGGATATAATTATTGACCTTATTATAAAGAGCGTCAAAAAGCATCATGCTTTCTCTAATAATGTAATCATTGCCCTTTGAAGACGTAATAATAGTTTGTATTGCATTTTTGACGTGATCAGTTTCAGGCATTATTTTTTGATTCCAAACGTTTATTTCAATATCATGAATAATTTTTGCGATATATAGCAGCTTTGGATCATTTAGCTTATAAGCTTTTATTATCGTTTCAAAAGTAGACATATTATGATAACGCCTTAATTTCGCATCAGGTGTATCAAATGGTATTCCCTTATCAATTTTCTTTCCTTTTGAAATAAATTTTATGACTGCGTTTTTATCAATAAATTTTTTGATTACCCAGATTGAAGCACATTTATCAACTTCAAAGCCTTCCCAAGTCGAGAACACCATCGGCTTATTCACACTAAAGGCACTATTTACAAACAATAAAAATAACAGGCTAATACCTGCATATTCAAATAATTTCATATTTCTATCTTTTGATTAATTTTATTATCAATTCATTTTTTGGTTTATTTAAAAGATCTTCAACTGTACCCAATTGTACGATTTTTCCATCTTGCATAATCGCAACCCGATCTGCAATAGTATAAATATCTTCAATATGATGCGTTACATAGAGAATTCCCATTTCATAATTTTGCTTTAACGCAATAATCAGCTGGCATAATTCATTTTTTAAAAGGCTGTCAAGATTGCTGAATGGCTCGTCCATTAGTAAATACTTTGCTTTTGATGCCAAAGCCCTTGCAATCGCGAGACGCTGCCTTTCACCGCCAGACAATTGATCAGGATACCGATTATTGAATCCATCAAGTTTGACGAGAGTGAGAATGTCATCAATTTTTGATTGGATCATTTCTTTTGTTTTTTTTTGCTTTTTGAACGGAAATTTTACATGTTGTTCAACTGTCATATGGGGCCAGAGTGCCAGGTTCTGAAAGATCATCGCAATATTTCGTTTATATGGTTCAATCATTGTTTCAGGAGTACTTGCTTCGAGATTATCAATGAATATTTTTCCTTTATCCGGTTTTTCAAATCCAGCAATCGTTCTTAACAGGGTTGTTTTACCACATCCTGAGGGCCCTGAAAGCACAAGTATTTCTGAGGTTGAAATATCAATTGATATGTCTTTCAAAATCTCATGATTTGCAACGTATTTTTTTAAATTTTGGATAACTATCATAACGCATTACACGGTTGTTGATTAATCAATTTTTGATAAAGAAACAAGAATAATCCTGATATCACAATTATCATAAAAATCAATATAAGGCATAAAGCATTAACCAGTTCGTAAGCACCATAGTGGATTAAATTGTAAATTTTCACAGGAATCGTTTCGTGTCCTGGGGGCATTATTAAAAGTGTCGTACCTAATTCAGAAAAAGAAAGCAAAAATATTATAAAAAAACCGACAAACAGTGATGGTCTCAATAGCGGCAACAAAATATTCAGCATAATAGTGAACTTGCGAGGTGTTATCAGCAGAGCTGCTTCTTCCACATTCGTATTGATATTTCTTAATCCTGACATGATTATCATAACACCAAATGGAATAAACCGGACGATATGACCAAATATGATAATTAATGAATTTGAATAAGCAAAATCAACAACAGGTTGATTCCAAACCTTAATCATACAAATGCCAACTGTTGAAGCAGGAATCGCCAGTGGTATCATTGAAATAATGTCCATTGTAGATGCCAGGAAACCTTTGCGCAACCTTGTAATTAAGTAAGCGATAAAAAAACTGAGAATGATGATACTCATTGCACTGGCAGAAGAAACAAATATGCTGTAAAAAATCTGACTTTTTGAGCCAGACCATGCTTCCAAATAGTTTGAATAATTACCTGCTTTTATGATTAATACAATAACAGGTACGATTGACGAAAGAAAAATGACTGGCAGAATGATCACCCACATGGGGTCACTTGCAAATAAATTGACCCTTTGTTTTTTTAAATCACCGACAATTTGAAAATATGACCGGTCTTTCATATAGTTTTTTTGCATAATAATCAGACAAATCGTTAAAACAATTATTGGAAATGATAATGTCATGGCTGCTTTTTCATTGTAAAATGCACTGAATTGTACAAATATTTCTATGGGATAAACATTTAACCGAAGCATGTCCGGTACACCAAAGTCAATGATAGAAAAAATAAAAACAAACATGGTTCCTGCAAAAATATATGGAAATAATAAGGGAAGTATTATTCTGTAAAAAGATTTAAATTTGCCAGATGAAAGCAGGCTGATTTCAATTAAATTTTTGTCCATTGTGTGTAAGCCACTGTATACAATTAAAGTAATATATGAAAAATATGATAATGTTAGAATAAATATTGCCCCTTCCATTGAATGAATATTTATGGCAAAAATGGATTCGTTCAAAAAATATTCAATCTGATTCCACACGATCGCATGAATATATGTTGGGATAAGTACAGGAATAACCAAAAAAAACATAAAAAAGGGTTTATATCTGGCTGATAGTTGAAATAAAAAAAAAGCAGTTGGCAGACCGATGATCAAAGCAAAGAAAGCGGTTCCAGAGGCTAAAATAAAACTTTTTTTCATGAGCCCTAAGTGACGAATTTCAAATATATTGATTGATTCAAAATCACATGCAGGTAACAACAGTATATAGCAAACAGGTATGACAATAAAAATAACAAAAAAAAATAAGATAATTCCGGTAAACAAACAGGAAGGTTTCATTATCTTATAAACAAATTCTGGCAGAATTTTGCTGTTTTTTTCATATGATCAGCAATTTTTTCATAGCTGATATTCATGGCCTTAATCGATGAAAAATCCGGGATGTAACCAGGCTTTTTGACATCCTTTCGTAAGGGCATCTGTGCTGACTCGCAATATGCAAGCCGGCTCTCTACATGTTTGCTCAGTAAATAATCAATTAATTTTTTTCCCGCTTCTGGATGAGGCCCATTATTGATCAATGCCACTGTGTTGGGAATGAGCAATGTTCCCATACCATTTTGATCAGGATAGATCCTTTTAACAGGTTTTCCTGCTTGAATTGCTACATTTGCATCATCAGTGTCAGTAAATCCAATTGGAAGGCGGCCTTCAACAACTAAATCTCTTACAACGCCATTTCCATCAACTATATGCACATCGTTGGATTTTAGTTTTTTTAAAAAGCTTTCGGTTTGTTTTTGTCCCAAAAAAATATTTAATGCAGTCATATGTGTGGCGGTCGTGCCAAAAAGCGGATACGCCAGCCCAACTTTACTATGCCATTTTGATTGTGTCAGTTCCAGGATTGAGTCAGGCAGGTCAGTTTTTTTTAATAGTTTTGTATTATATATCAAAACGCGCGCCCTGGCAGCAAAACCCGTCCAAAAGCAATCGCTATCCTTAAATAAGGATGGGATTTCATTTGCATTGGGAGAACAATAAGGCGTCAAGACACCTTTCTTCTTTAATACAATCGTTTGAGCAAATTCTGAATTCCAGAAAACATCACATTTCGGTCTTCTTTTCTCTGCGATAAGCCGGTTTACCATTCCTGTTGTTTTTGCAGCTTCAACATCATAAACAGCTTTTACCTTTACACCGGTTGTTTTTTCATAAGCCTTAAGAATTGGTTCAGAAAAGACTTGATCCACTGAGGTATAAATAACAACCTCTTTTGCCATTGAATAAGCAGGACATAAGTTGAAAATGATAATGAGAAGGTGAATAAAAACGTTCATAAATTAATCCTCAATGTGTTTTAATATATAAATGGCTTCCTCTAATCCTATCCGATTATCTCCATCAACATCTGCTTTGATATTCACATGATCAGGGGGTGTATAAACATCGCCAAGTTCCTGAAGTACAATAATCAGATCTAACAAATTAACAATTCTACTGCTATCCACATCTCCTTTTTCAACAATTGAGTTATCAACAAGCGGATCCCAGTTTTCAATAATCTCCCAGGCATCCGCCATTCCATCACCATCAGTATCTGGATTATGTGGATTGGTATGGTAGATTTCAACTTCAGCCATATTGGTCAGGCCATCTGAATCAGCATCGCCAGTTGATGAAAATGTTGTAAACGACCAGACAGGACCAACTTTTGAAACGCCTTTGCTATCTGTCGCGCGTACCCGCCAAAAATATTCAGTCTCGTATTCAAGCAATTCAGCACCATATTCTGATTTAGCAATGCCGCTTACATGAAGGCCAGGATTGGGATCGGTCCCTAGATGAATATCAAATACGATTTGATCATCTGGATCCATGTCTTTTGATAGCCATGTAAGCACAGGTTGTGTCGATATTTCCAATGAATTATCATGTGGATATGGGCTATATGGGGTTTCTGGAGCAAAACCACTGGCTGTGATATTAATATCTAAAAAAGTTGTTTCAATATTATTTAAGCTGACATCTTTTAAGTTGCTCAATAAAGAATCACAGGATATTTGGGTTGTACCCTGTGTAAGGGCTTCAAAATATATGGTCAGCAAAGTTTTTTTCTGGCTTAAATAAATACCTGACGTATTACCTGATCTGACAATTCCAAGTACCAGCCTTCCAGTATTGACCTGCCTGGAAAGTAGAATCGTTTCAACCGTCATGTTTTCACTCATGAGTACGCCTTCAGCAATGCCATCTTTGAAATCACTATCATAAACCCTGAGCATGTTGCCATCATATATAATATCAAGTGCTGCACCATAAAAATTCTGGATGGCATCTATAGTGATATCAATTGAAAAAATCTGGCCAGCTTCAATTGATGTCTCAGGACCTTCCAAAGCAAGCTGACTTGCATTTGCATGGCTTATGTATGCTGCGACAATAATAAATATAATAAATTGTTTTGTTAACTTCATTGTCTATTCCTTAATTATTTTGTACATTGATTTTAATACTGCCGCTGCCAACCTGATCTGTCAATGTTGCGACATTAAAAGTGAGAATATGGTCGCCATTGGTTAAATTTCTTGTATCTAAATTGAATGTATAAGGATGATATCCCTGTTCATCTTCCATTAAAAATTCATAGTCAACATAGGCAATAATTTCATATCGTTGGTTAGAAAGTATCAGGCCTGTCATTTCTTCAAGATCAATTGTTATGGGAATAAGGCCGCTGACAGTCTGTTTTGATCTGATTGGATTTGCTTTCACATGAATATCAAAACGAGGTGCCCGATTCATTGTTCTTAAAGACAATATACTATAGTTGGATTGTCCTGAAAAAATGCGTTTTCTATCGATGAGGGATAAATTATAATGTTGGCCTGGGAGTGAAGATTTATTCGTCGAAGATATCTTATAATCCAGCAAAGACATACCGATACCTGTTGTGATAATACTATTTTCAGGTAAGGTATATGCTTGAATATTGACGATATAGTCAGTCTGATTTAGATCAATAATACGTGATTCATCTTTTGTGTCCCAGGTTTCTGAATAATTGCCAGCTTTTCTGGGTTCACAATCAAGCAGTGTTTTCAGTAAAGGACCATTATGGATACCAATTCTTATGCGAACATAGGCATCTTTTGTTAAGGTATATGCAATTTTATCCGCATTAATTTGGGGGACAATATTTATTTTTTCCATTTTTGAACAAGATGCGGGATCATATAAAGTCACTAAGCCATTAAGCCCTGTTGCTTTTAAAATAAAATAATACGCCTCATCCGCAACAGGATGACCTGCATCATCAATACCATCCCAAAAGATTGTATTTGTGCCTTTATAGCAATTTTTTTGAATACTGGCAATGTTCTGTCCATCCATATCTTTTATAGACAAGGAAATGTGTGTATCCTGATGCAAATAAAATGAAATTTGTGCCGATTCACCTTTTCTGGTATCAATAAGCGCGTTATTAACAATAACATTTGAAATATTCAGATTCTGAGAAGCAAAGGTATTTGTGACAAAAACAAACAGTATTGACAAAAATATTTGTATAATTATATGAAATCTCATTCTTTTTCCTTTCCCCATAAGGGATCCTTACATGGATTTTTTCCAAAGGTTAGTTGTTTTTCTTTATGATAATTAACATCTACAAGCCATATTTGTTTTTTTCCGGTTCTGGCTGAAACAAAGGCTAATGATTTATTGTCATGCGACCATGCAGGACAGGTATCCATCGCAGGGTCATCAGTAATTTGTGTATGGGTATCATTTTCAGGGCACCATAAATAAATATCAAAATTACCTCGTTTATTTGATGAATAAGCAAGGTATTTTCCATCTGATGACCATGTGGGATGTGTATTATCATACCCATCAGAAATGATCGTTTTTTCTTTTTCATTTTTCAAATTATACTGACAAATATTTTCCTTTGCCCCATTTTGCCCTAATTCAATGAATCGAGAATAATAAATGCTTTTACTCTCGGGTTGCCAACAAGGAAAGGATTTGAGCCCATTTGGTATGATCAGCTTTGTAGAATTAATCCTGTCTTTTCCAAAAGATGCCAGATAAATATCACTTTTGAAATCTTTTGGGTTTGTATATGACGTATAAACAAACTTTTTACCATCAAAAGACCAGGCGGGTTCAGAATTTCTTTTTGTTGGCAGATCAAGTTTTTTTGATATTTTTGGATCAATATTCATTTGAAAAATATCACCATTATTGGTTGCATACGTTATTATTTCACATTTTTTATTGCAGCTGGCTTTGCGTTTGTCATATTTCGAGTCTGTCAAAACAATAAATGCGCCATTTTCAGCGTTCATGGAACAGATTTGCCAATAGCCAGAGATAAACGATGAAAACATTACTGTTTTTGCATTGATTGTATCCACACGACCCAATATTATGATAAAAAAAAGGAAAACGAATTTTGTTAAATAATTCATCATAATTCTAAACAATTTGTTAATTGCTAAACGTGATTGTAATTACTGAATTGCAACCCCGCCAAATAAAGCAACCTTTTCTGATAAATGGATTTCATTACCCGTGAGCGACCAATAAAATAAATCCTGAGATTCATTAAATCTCAGGCTATTTGACCATGTTTGCCTGGTAAATAAAAACCCTTTCCCATCGACCGACCAAACAAAATTGGTCCCTAATGATAAAAATCGAGATTTTTTTATTATCTTTAATTCTTTGTTTTCTAGCGTATATAAATAGATTTTTGTTCCATCATAACTCCCACAAATCACTTGTTCTGCATTTGGAGACAAGGCACCAGGGATGACTTCATTCATCTGATCCGCCATGCGTGTGTTTTGTCCTGAAATGGTGTTAAAGCATCTTAGATTTTTGTAAGTCGTTGCATATAATAACGAATGATTAGATATCCAGACTGCCGGTTGGCGATTGAGCATTTCAGAACCGGCTTTTTTAGATTCTTTGGTTTTCAAGTTGAGTATCCACAATTGATTGGGATGGACATAATATGATAAAAACTTTGAATCAGGAGAAATGGCAGGATACCTTCCCTTGATCAACTGTTTGGGGATTCTATCCTTATCTGCGAAATGAAAAAAATAAATAAGCGGAGATCTGCCATTTTTTCTGGCTTCAAAATAGATGCATCCATTTTTTGTATCATAGGACGGCCCGGTAATGTAAGACCATTTTTTGCTATCCAGTAATTTATGACTTGATTGAATCTTGCTGTCCGCAATTTGATAATTTTCTAAATTCCCCCCTGTCGCCAGGACATACCGATGAATGATCGTTTTTTCATTGGCAAAAAGTAAGGCATTTGAAAACATGATCAAACTTAAGATATAAATAATACAAAATTTCATTTTTTTAATTTGCTCCTTTCACTCTGGTTAATCTGTCATATTCTTTCAAAACTTCATCTGCATAGTCTTGACAATTGTGACTCCAGAGAGAATAATCCGGTGCTTCCGGGTTAGTGTTTTGATCCCAATTATTTCTTATATTTTGTTCTGCCTGTCTTAAAATATCATCGTGTAAATACGCTCCAACATTTTCATATGAATCAATGAATGATTGTGGGGCATCATCAGGTCTAACTTTGGAATCACTATAATAGCCTGAATCAGTTCCATCGTTGTACAAAAATCGATCATGATGGAGTGACCCCATCGTTGTATTTCTTACAAATACAGTACCTGCAGGCGATACCAGTGCCCACCACCATGAAATGGCGAGCGGTCTTTCCTGTCTGTACGCCAATCCAAAAGGATCAGTAAATCGAATGGGATTATTATGCACATATTGATAAACATTCAAACCATCGGAATAACCCAATGGGTCAACCTGAATAAATCTTCCCTGATCAGGAGAATAATCTCTTTCCCGATAGTAATAAAGCCCTGTTGTAAAATCATATTTTCTGCCTGTAAAGTAATAGGGATTATCTATGGCAGATTGTGTCATTTTCGCGCCTGAAGGATCCAAAATTTCAAATTTGCCATAAGCATCGTAATTGTATTTTTCAACAACATCCTTATTTGAATCAGTTAGTTCAGAAACCGAGCCAAGACCATCAAATTGATAGTAATATTGCGCAGCTCCCTTGATCATCATAATGGGTTCATCAATCCTGGATCCATAAATGAATTTTTTAATGAGATTATTCGTCTGATTGTCATATTCAGCAATCACCCGGGCACCATCGTAAACATAAGTTATATTATCTTTGCGTATCCGTCGATTGAATGAATCATAATCAAATGCAGTTGTATTCGTATTGGTCTGTACGCTTACCAGCTTGTTTTCATCATTATATTGATACGTATTTGACTCAGCATTCGTAAGGTTGCCTTTGGGATCATATTCGTATAAAATATTATTTACTGAAGTATATTGATTCATATGATTGCTCGTATATGTCAACGTACTTTCATTGATCGTTGAGCGGCGATTCCCATTTTTGTCGTAAATATACCATGCATCTGAAAATGGATAATTATCCGGGTAATCCACAGCGGTTATCTGGTAAATTTTATCATAAGTATAGTAATGAACGTCTGGTGGCGCAGTCATGGTTGTCCTATTGCCAACCCTGTCATAGGTATAGCTGAAACTGGAAATGATTTCCTGATTTGTTTTTTTCTTGTTTATCAGATTAAGCAAATTGCCTTTTTTATCGTATTGATACGATGTTTGAATGCCATTGTTCAGATCAAGTTGCGTCCTAAGGTATACATTGTTATAGCTGTAGTCCGCAATAATTTCCCCTGACGCATTTTTAATACAATTCAGATTATTTAATTTATCATATTCATATGTAATGTAGCTATTATCCGGATATATCAACTTTGTCCTGTTGCCAACATTATCATAGGCATAGGATATATTTTTTCCATTTTGATTCACCCCAATGACTCTGTTTAGTGAATCGTAAGTGTAAGTGATCGACATCTGTTCATTACTGGTGGTTGTCAGCCTGTTTAAAAGATCATAGGTATTTATCATTTGTGTATTGTCTGGATATGTTATGGTACAAAGTCTGTTACCCGCATCATACTCATATGATACTTTTCGGTCATTTTGATCAATTTTTGATATCAGATTTCCAATTTTGTCGTAGATGTATTTTTTCGTTGTACCATCAGGGCAGGTTTCTTTAACCAGGCGATTTAAATTATCATAACTGTATTTTGTTGTATTATTTTTGGCATCTTTTATTGCGATTAAATTGCTATTATCGTCATAGGTGTATTCAGTGGTATTATGTTGGGCATCAATTTTTTTAATCAGTCTGTTCCTTATATCATAAGTATATGTTATTGCATTATTTTCAGCATCAATGGTAGACAAAAGATTGCCATTGGCATCATATTGATAAGTGGTTGTGTCTCCATTGGCATCCATAATTTTTTCAAGTTGATTATATGAATTATAAACAAATTCTGTTGATGTATTATTTGGGTTTGTCACACGACAGATATTTCCATTTTTATCATATTCAATGTGAATCTGATTATTCAAAGCATCGGTTATCTGTACGACCTGATTTAAAAGATTATACTCATACACTGTTGTGTGACCATTTTTATTTGTGATAGACTTGAGATTTCCAGAACTATCATGAGAATAAATAATAGCATTTCCCAGGGGATCCCGCACTTCTTGTAGATATCCATAATTGTCATATGTATAGGTGGTTGTTTTTTGCGCCGGGTTTGTAATGGTCAGGATATCGCCATGATTATCGTAAGTAATAGATGTTTCACCCTGTAAAGGATCAATAATTTTTGTGTTATTGCCATGAATATCGTATTCAAATTGCGTTGTTCTTCCGAAAGGATCTGTTATCGTAGTGGCTTTGTCAAAATCGCTATGATAGGTATAGTGCCATTTCCTTTCTGACTGAGTGCCGGCAGCTTCAATCTTTATAACAATATTACTTCTTTCATCATAGGTATAGACCGATTGATTGCCATTTGGATCTGTTTTGCTTTCCGGACGCAATTCCGCAGTAACTGTCTGTGTTCGATGTGTGCCATCAGGGTAGTGAATGCTGAGCAAATTGCCATCATCGTCGTAATAGTAAGTATAATTGCCATTTGGTGTATTTTTTACTGTTTTTTTCTTTGAAAGGTCATATGTATAAGTATTGGTTGTCCCTTTTTCAAAATAACTGATAACCTGATCTGAACTGTTATATTTTACCTGTAGAACTGTATTGCCTTTGGGCTCAATAATTGAAATCAGGTTGTGATCAGAATCATACATATATGATGTCATATGGGAAAGCGGATTGACGACACCAATGAGATTGTTATTTTCATCATAGATATATTTGAAAACGCTATTGGCAGGATCAGTGATCGTTTCAACTTTATTTTTGTTGTTATAGGTGAACGATAATGATCTTCCTGAATCATCAGTAACTGAAATTAATCGATTCTCCTGATCATACGTAAAATGGATTGCATTTGTGTTTGTATCAACAATCGAAAGTAAAAAGCCATTTGAATCAAATGTGTATTTAAAATTATCAGTAATAAATACAGATGGTAATACAGGATTGATTGTAAATGTGCCATCATTGTTTTGCACCAGCTTGTTTGTTACTCCCCGGGTCAGTGAAGTAAATGAAGCATCTTTTTCTTTTCTGAACCGCCATCTTTTACCTTTCGGCTGTTGAATAATGTAATAGTCATCCAGGCCATCAGTAACATGCACAAGCCGTGTAAAAAGGTTGATCATCCAGCCATGCCCCATTGGGCCATCGTATCGTTCCTGGTTATTATAAGTTCTTTCGAGTTTTAGGCCATATCCTCTGCCTTTGATAAAAATATCGATAAAGCTGATATTTAAATTACCTGATTTAATATAAACCGGTGACTGTTGAGCAGAATCAGGTTGAGGATATTTCTTGCACAGCGCGGGATCATCCGGGGTGTCAGGTTTTGGTTGTTTTTGCTGGGTTGTTGTATGTCCGCCATCCCAGGGCTGATCATAAGCATTTATATTGCTTGCTTGTATGAAAAATTGACTGATTGTGAATAGTAAAATAATTAATATTCGATTACAATTATGCACAAAAACCTCCTTATATGGATGAAATCAGTACGCGTTTAATAAAATATTTTTACAATACCATTGACAGGCATAGATTCCTGACCTGAAGAATCAATGGCTTTGATGGCAATACTATAAAGTCCTTGATCGACTAAAATACCAGAATTATTTTTTCCATCCCAGTTGATCACATGATTGCCAGGCATTACATCGCTAAAATTTAAGGTTCGCATTCGGATGCCCAAATCATTGTAAATCTGGACACGAATGTCGGCTTCTTTTGAAAGATTGTAATTTATTGCGGCAAATTCTTTTTTGTATGGATTTGCAGGATTATAATAATCCGGGTCGGTTGAAACATCAGAAACAATTGGGTTATTTTCTACAATAATTGCATTTTCAGAGAGTTCGTATGCAAAGAAAGCAATGACATATGCCTGATCAAAGGAAGCCAGGTTACCATTATCTTTTGCCCCGTCCCATGTAATGACATAATTCCCGCTTTTTTTCGGGGTCATTAAATAAAGTGTTCTGATTCTACTTGCAGCATTGCCATTAAAAGGTGAGACATAAGCAGAAATCTGAGCAGGCTTTTCTAAAGTAAAGGTGGCTGTGAGGAATTGATCTTCAACAGGATTAAAGACATTAGAATAAGTTGGTGTTATCGTGATCTTATTGCCAGAATCTTTTGTTAGGTCATAATGATAGGTTTTATCCCCCACTTGATAATCAATAACAAAGTAATACAAGCCTGATGTTACAGTATGCCCATTGTTATCTCGTCCATCCCATTCATCAACATATACTCCCGAAGTGCGTTGGATATTGTTTAAGATTGTTTTGACAGTTGTTCCATCCGGGCTGACAATTCGCAATGTATACGCCGAAGTTGAAAAGTTCAGGCAAGTGCTAATGGTGATTCTTTCACCATGCTGTGGATCAAAAGCTTCCCGATTACGCATTGATTTTATATCAAGACCTTCAACCACGACATCTGTCCAGGCATAATCAACAATGCCTGTGCTGTCTGTAAATTTCAAAACAGCTTCATAGATGCCAGGGCTGCTATATTGATAATTCACATTTGGACTTTCCTCTGAAGACCAATCAAAATTACCATCACCATCAAAATCCCATTCATAAAGCCCTGTGATATTGTTGGCATTAGAAATACTGCCCTCAAAAGAAACTTCAAGGGATGATGTACCAACAGGCGTATCAGCATTTGCCTGAACGAGTGGATTTCCTTCTGGTTGGACTTTGATTCGTACTGTTTCACTTGTAGATAAACCATCATTGTCAGTGGTTTTAAAAATGGCTTTGTAAATGCCGGATTCTAAAAATGTATGTGTTGCCTGTCCATTTTCATTTGATTGCCAGTCCACAGTGCCATCACCATCGAAATCCCATTGGAAATTTTCAATAGTGCCATTGTTATCAGTGGATCTGCCCATAAAATTGACAGTTAAAGGTGGTGAACCATAAACTGGATCAGCCATTGCCAATGCAATCGGTGCATTACTATCAGTTCCACCAGTGACCTGAATAATAATGGATTTTTCATCAGTTAATCCATCATTATCAATAACTTGTAAACGTGCTTTATAGATACCGGGTAGATTATATGTAAATTCAAATGTATCGGAAACTCTAAAAGTCTGATCGTTTATGCCATCTCCATTGCAATCCCAGTGAAAAAATTCAATTGTACCATCATGATCTATGGCATTGGAAGTAAATTTCACAACCAGTGGATATTTACCAGATAAAGGATAAGCACCGGGAAAAGCCTGTGGATTGCCGACATTAATAGCGACAGTTGTTGTATCTATCAAACCTGAATCATCAGTGACTTTTAATTTAGCCATGTATGAACCTGGCTTATTGTAGGTATGAACAACTTCCCGACTGGTTGGAGAACGCCATGTCGGCGCACCGCCTTGAAGTACAACCTTTCCATCATATTTTTTGTGAATGGTCTCCCAAACACTTCCTTGTTTCGCACCTTTGATACCAATAAGCGCGTATGAATCTCTATATTCTAATTGTCGGTTCAATTGACTCCCCATACTTTCAAGGGCAATATGCGCCTGTTCATTCAATTTCTTAGAAGCATCATTTTTTACGGCAAACAAAACAATTGTTCCTTCAGGAAGACCTGCTATATAATGCGCCATGTTAAATGAAGCATCTTCATCGCTATAGGTATCAAAGTATAAAGTATCCAGAATATTAAGGGTTACTGGATCAATAACAACCAGATTAAAACCGCTATTGTTTGTTCCTGTGCTTACGCCTTTCACATAAAAAGCACAATCATTACCATCATGATAACCGGCTGATTCAATTTTAAATAAATCACCAAAGTCCCATTCAAACTTCACAATATTGCCACCACTGTCAAAACTATCTGAATTATGAAAGGTGACATCAAGGGGAGAACCGCCTGATACAGGTGATGCACTTGCAATGGCAGTAGGAGAGCCCTGAGGATTAACAATTATTTGAATAGAATCAGTTGTAATGCCATTGTTATTATCTTTTACACGCAAACTGACTTGATAAATACCCGGCTCTTCGAACAATTTTTGTATGTTTGGAGATTCGGTTGATTGATGCATGAATGTATGTGTATCTGAAATTCGAATATCATCAATGTACCAGCCCTCGCGGTTAAAAAAGTCATCAGATGTGACATGGAAACGAAGTGTTACCTTATCTGATCCAGCATATTCGCCTAAATTAATATAAACCTGCTGCCATTCATTTTGAATGCCAGTAAAGGTTTGAATTTCAATCCATGAATCAGATGTTCGGATTTCAACTTTCCCAAAATCAAAGTCTTGTTCAAAATCATATTTATGCCAGAAACTGAGTATTGGTAAAACAGCACTGGAAAAGTCAAAGGTCTTTGTTTGAAGAGAGGAATCTGTATTATTTTCATAAAATCCATCAGGGCTACTTGTCCAGCATGCATTTCCACTGTGTGAGACATTATGTGTAATATTCCAATCATCGTCATTTATCCAGTGGCCAAGACCATTTTCTACCTTGTCCTTGATATAATGAAAATCACCAAAATTCCATTCATACAGGAGGATGCTGCCATCAGTATCCTGAATATCCCCTGAAAATTGAACTGTGAGAGGGGCATTGCCTTTATTGTCACGTAAATCTGTTTTAATTTTTACAACAGGCAAGATATTTCCAACAACGATCTTTTTTCTAACCTGAGACATTAAACCTTCATTATCAGTGACCCTCAGTGTTGGATAAAATTCACCGCCAGTTTTGTATATATAGTTTTTATTGGCTGTTGTTTCTGAAAAATAGTCAAATACACCATCACCATCATAATCCCATTCAAAAAGAACAATACTGCCATCAGAATCATAACTGTCACTGCCATATAACCATACAGAAAGAGGAGGTTCTCCTTCATTCGTACTCACATTAGAGACAGCAACCGGTTTTACTCTGTTCACTGTTATCGGAATAACTGCTTGATCTGTTTGATCCAATGAATTTGTGACTTTTAATGTCGCCAGATATAAACCGCCTGTATAATATTTATGGTTGTTCACTTTGGCAGTAGATGAAGAACTCCAGTCAAAAATACCATCACCATCAAAATCCCACTCAAAAAGATCAATTCTTCCAAAAGCACTTATGCCATAACCATCAAAATTAACATTTAAAACAGTATCCCCTCTTGTCACCGAAGCTGTTGCCACTGCTTTTATTTCACCGGCATATATCATTATGCTGCTATGTGAAACCAAATTATTACTATCTGTAACTCTTAACACTGCATTATAATTTCCAACTTCAGTATAGGTAAACGAAATATTATCAGCATTCTGTGATTTAGAATCATAAATACCATCCCCATCAAAATCCCATTCATAGAAACTAATTCTTGCTTTTTCACTGGTGCCGGTTCCAAAAAAATTCACCAGAAGCGGAATTGTACCTGAAATACAATCAGCAGAAGCCTTTGCAGTTGGAGCATTGGTTAACTCGTTGATACCAGTGTCAATTGCTATAGCAGTAGGATTTCTAAAACCGCTTAGCCTGATTAACTCCGATCCATTGGGTGATAATTTAACGATTTTTGAATGTGAATGATCAGGCACCCAGCATGTGCCATCCAGGGGATTTGTGGATAACATATAAGGTCGGTAAAATCCACCCGCCTGGAACAGAACATTCTGACAATCTTTTGAAATTTTTATCACTTGATTGCTTGAGTAATCAGAAACAAGACAGGTGCCATCACTGGCATTTACAGACACAAAGGTAGGCTGATTAAAGCCTCCCATGCATTTATGAAAGATACCAATTTGCGCTTCAAATTTCCAGTAACCGACAAGGCCATTTTTATTGCCTTCAAGCGGTTTATTCATATTGCGTTGAATTTCTGTTTGGTCTAAAGACCGGCTCCAGATACGAACATCATCAATCATACCATTGAAGTAATTATTATCTGGATCTGTACTTGAAGAAGCCTCCGCGCCAATTTGCATGGCGTTGTTATACCCATACGAGATTGTTCCGGTTGTCTCAATTTCTTGCTTTACTTCACCATCATAATATAAAGTTATCAAATTGCCATCAAAACTACCTGCGATATGATGCCACTGTTTTAATGTGATTTCAGTGACTGGAAAATTTGCTTGATAGTAGGTATTATCAATTTCGATTAAAAATTTAAACAGATCATTGTCTTTATAAAGTGCCCATCCGCCACTATGGGTAGTAGATAGAACCGCCACATCATCACTATTCCAATTTTCGGCATAAAACCAGGATTCCAGTGTTATCTGGGTATATGGCCGATAATTTGCGTTAAATGGCACAGTAATACAATCACCATTCCCATCAAGTCTGGCAGCGTTTCCAAAAATTCCCTCATGTACAATAGAAGCATCCCCTTTACGCGTTCCTGTATTATTATTTATACTGGAATCATCGACGATCTCAACACCTGAAAGTGAAATATTATAATGATTTGGAACGTCGGGCAATAATTTGACGATTTGCGCATGATCCCGATCAGCAACCCAGCAACTGCCATCTAAAGGGTCTACAGATATATCTCTGGGATTATCAAACCCCCTGATCCTTAACAGTTCTTCACCATCAAATGAAAGCTTTACAACATGATGATTATTATAATCAGCGACCCAGCAAGAGCCATCTGTAGCGTTAACAGAAACAGATATTGGATTATTAAAACCATTTTCGCGGGCAATTTCGACACCCTGTGGATTGAGTTTTACAATCTGGCTGTTGCTATAATCAGCAATCCAGCAAGAGCCATCATTTTGATTGACAGATATGCTATGTGGGCTGTTAAATCCACTCACACGAGTGATTTCATCACCTGTACTCCCGGACAGTTTTACCACTTGATTGTGATCTTTATCAACAACCCAGCAACTGCCCTCATTTTGGTAGACATCAAGGTCATATGGTTTGTTAAATCCTGACACCCTGAAAATTTCCTGACCATCAGCTGTCAGTTTTTTCACAAGATTATTCGCATAGTCTGCAACCCAAATTTTGGAAATATTTTCACCTTCAGGATGCACATTGACATGCACAATTGCTTGATCGGTTAACCCCTGTTCATTTTTTACTTTTAGAAGGGCTTGATAAATCCCATGTTTTTCATATGTATGATAAACAATACCGTCCATTGCCAGTAAGTTATCTTGAGCGTTTTGCGCAAAAACTTTGAATTCACCAAGTTGTACATATCTTGTTGAATTTTGTGAAGATAGTAATCTTAACCTGACATACATGGCATCAACTGGATCAAAACTAAAGAATTGTTCGGTATTTGATGGCTGGAGTTGGAATTCACATATTTTTGTAAAATTTTCAGAATCAGTATTTGTATCAGATACATAAATTTCAACATCCTTTGCCCAATAACTGGACGAATCAGTTGTGTATGGGTTCATACACACCCGGTCAATGGTAAAAATTTCATTATTGGGTAATGAAAACGTAATGTCCTGGGGGTATGTTGGATAACTGCTCGAACTCCATCCCGCATAAGAACCTACTTTACCATCAATAAGGTGTGAGGGTTCCCAGGAAGAGCTGTAATAGCTTGAATAACTGATTACTTCACCACTGGTTATATCTTGCCAATCAATAATACCATCATTTTCAAAATCCCATTCATAACTAACAATGTTTTCAGCACTTTCATGACCATCAAACTTAGCACTTTCATTCGTATAAATTGTTTGAGGGGTTACACTTGCAATTGCCTGAGGTGAGTTTGCTGTATTTATTCTAACATGAACTGATTTTTCAGCAGTACTGTTATTATTGTCAGTGATACGTAATACCGCATAATAATCTCCTTGGGTTTCATATTCATGATTTACATTTTGGGAGAATTTGTTAACATAATCAAAAATACCATCACCATTAAAATCCCATTCATATTGAATAATTTTGCCATCACTATCATACGTATCTGAATTGAAATGAATGGTGACAGGTGCGTTGGCTTTTTGTGGTTCAGCAATTAATTCCTTAATTATTGGATTTATGTTTTTGATCGTAAAACAAACTGATGATTCACTGATATAGTCATCATTGTCCATAACACGCAGTGTTGCGGTATAAAGGCCTGGATGCTCATATGTAAAAAAAGTATTGGCTGTTTTTTCTGATGTATAATCATAAATCCCATTATTATCAAAATCCCATTCATAAAGAACAATATGGCCATCAATATCCTGTGCTTTTGCATTAAAAATGACATCACGAGAATATTCTTCTGCATTTTTGGGTGCAATAATCTGTGGTTGCGGTAAGCTCTGCGGTATTATTTTTACCCTGTCATAGTCAACATATCCATCGTTATCAGTCACCCGTAATGTCGCATAAAATACTCCTGGATGGGTGTAAGTATATGTCGTATTTCCTGAGGTCATTGATGTCCAATCTGGTGCTTGAGAACTTATATTTGAAGTATTATACATCTGTAAAATTTCTGAATCAGAAAGTGCTGTATTATAAATCTGAAAATCATCCATTTTACCTTTAAATTTGTTCGTATATCCTGAACCAATAAACGCGTTTAAGGTACTTTTTTGCGCAAATGAATAATGTGCATTCGCTGTATTCACCAACTCGCCATTTTTAAACCACTTTAAAACCATATTGTCCAGATCTCTTACCAAAACCAGATGAACCCATTCATTTGCAGAAATGGGAGATGTCATCGTAAAACCTTGATAAGTGCTGCAGTTTCCACCGCAGGTGCCATAATAATAATTCACCTGTCCATTTTTTTCGATTGTGATTGTGCCTTCCCCGCCATAGGCTTTTGCATATGGATTTCTTCTGTCGCTAAAATCTGTTGGATAAAGCCACATGGAAATGGTCTGATTATGGGTGAGTTGCAATTTAAGGGGATTTCCCAGATCAATAATATTATTGCCATCAAATGATAGGGCTGCTTTGTTACTATCAAATCTGTCTGATGATAAAAGCGATTCATTTATATTTGCATCAACAGGTTCATTGCTTTCATCCATAATGCAACTGTTAAAAGCATAATTCAGCATAAGGGAAGCTGTCTTTATATTTTCTCCAAAGAACCAGTCGTATTGAATGATATTGCCATTTTCATCTGTTGAGTGTTCACTGATAAAATTTACAGTCAGTGGCACAAGCCCTTTTGTTGGACTGGCCAGAGCCATAGCATCAGGAAGGCCTTCAGAAACAACAATTTGAATATATTCAGAATCATAATTACCATCATTATCTGTTACTCTGAAACTGGCATAATAAGTCCCCGGTTTTTCATAGGTGTGGCTCGTCTGCCCTGAAGTGATTGAACTCCATGAGAATCCGGCAAGGCCTGAAATCTTAACATCATCAATATACCATCCATCACGCTGTGTTCCACCATCGGATGTCAGGCGAAACCGTATCTTGATAGATTGAGATCCTTCATATTCAGAAAGGTCTATGCTTTCCTTTTTCCAATCTGGCTGCGATCCATGATGTTTTTGTAAAGCAGTCCAGTTTTGTCCATTGTCCCTGGATATTTCAACCCTGCAATAATCATAATTTTTCTCTGTTTCAAAATGATGCCAGAATTCAAGTTTTGGATTGAATGCCACAGTAAAATCAAGCTCTTTTGAGGTTAAAGAGGTATTTGCACTACTGGCATAGTTTCCCCCTGGGCTGTCATGCCATGATGCTGATGGGCTATGTGAATCAGTATTAACTATCGCCCATGGGCTGTCTGCGATCCAGTTATTATTATCCATTTCCATATTATCTTCAAATGCGCCATTATGTTCTTCATCCCCAAATCCCCATTCAAATAGTGAGATATTACCATCTTTGTCATATCCATTTCCTGTAAAATGACATACAAGGGGAAAATTTCCTGTCGTTGTATCAACTGTGCCATCTGCAATGGGAAAACCGCTTTCTATCACTTTAATCGCTATAGAATCTTCATCAGTTTCGCCATCTTTATCAGTAACCCTTAACTTTGCATGATAAGTTCCAGGAGAAGTATAGGAATATGTTGCTTTATTCTCATTATTAATTGTCCAGTCATAAGTGCCATCACCATCAAAATCCCATTCAAAAAGGCATATATCACCTTCTTTGTCACTTGCAATGGATTCAAAATTAACCAGCAATATTGCATTTCCTTTTGTTGTATCAGCCTTCAATAGAACAGTTGGCGGTAGATTTGCTACAATTTTAACTTTAGCAGTTCCTTTTAATGCTTCATTGTCTGTAATTCTCAATTGCGCATTGTATGTTCCACTCTTCTGATACGTAAACGATGCATTTCCATTTTCTGTGCCTGTCCAGTCAAAAACCCCATCACCATCAAAATCCCATTCATATAATAAAACAACCCCATCGTCATTACCAGCACCTGAAAAATTAACCAATAAAGGGGGAACTCCATAAATGGTATCTGCGGAAGCTTCTGCGACTGGCGGTGTTGATAACACTTTTATATACACATAATCTTTTGATATGCTATTTGCAGCATCCTTTATTTTTAAGGTCGCAACATAATTACCCGGTTGGTCATAGATATAACTTGTATTTCCTGTAGATGTTGAATAATAGTCATATTGGCCATCATTATTAAAGTCCCATTCATAACTCTCAACACGTCCATCTGATGGCTCAAAAAAATCAGCAAATAAATTAACTTGAAATGGTGCGATGCCTGATTGCTTGTCTGCGCTGGCTTTGGCAGTAAACGAACCAATACGAATTATTTCTCCATAATAAATAGATGTTAAATGACTGTCATCAGTTACTTTAAATACAGGTTGATAAATACCATTGGATTTGTAATTGTATGTGGTAAATCCGGAATTGCCAGATTTCCAATCAAAAACGCCATTGCCATCAAAATCCCATTCATAGTTGACAATCTTGCCATCTTCATCAATAGCTGTGCCACTGTAAGTAATTGGTTCTGAAATATCTGCGACATTCGGAAAAATTTTTGCAAAAGCGAGTGGTTCTCCGCTCATTCGTTTGCCACTATAAACAGAGAGTCCCTTTGGAGAATAAAAATGATTCAGTCGAATGGCTTCAGTACCATTCAGAAGGATTTTCGCAATCTGATTATTTGACGTATCTGCAACCCAGCAAGTGCCATCCCATTCATTGACAGCAACTGCATAAGGATTATCAAAATCATGTGTTTGAGAGATAATAGCACCCGTTGATGAAAGTCTGACAATACGATCATGAGAAGTATCAGCAACCCAGCATGTACCATCTTTTGGATTAACTGATACTGAACGCGGACCACTAAATCCGCTTAATCTTAAGAGTTCAGATGAATTATTTGAGGACATTTTGACAATTTGGTTATTTGATCTGTCCGCAACCCAACATGTATTATCAGCAGGGTTTACTGAAACGCAATAAGGATTATTGAATCCTGTGGCAATTGTATGAAATTCGGAAAAAACTGTGGTATTAATATCATAAGTATCCGCTATATTTGTATCTAATTTAATAATTCGGTTATTTGATGTATCAGCGATCCAACATGAATGATCATTATCATTCACAGAGACTGAAAGCGGAGAATCGAATCCAGTGATTATGACATGCTTTCCAGAATCAGCGATTATATTGTAACTATCTGTAATATCATTTAATATTTTGACAACCCTGTCATTGTTTGTATCTGCGACCCAGCATGTCCCATCTGTTTGATTTATTGAAATAGACTGTGGGCGATTAAATCCTGAAATAATGCGTAAATGTTCGCCCTTGGGTGATATATTAATGATTCGGTTATTGTATGTATCAGCCACCCATAAAGAACCATCATCATTATATACTGTCAGACTCACAGGTTTGTATAAATCCTTTGACTCGATAATAAAAGCACCTGTTTCATGGGAAAGCTTGACGATCCGATTATTATTTGTGTCAACAGCCCATAGGCTAAACTCTCTTCCTGTAAATCCAAATCTGGCAGTTAAAATGGTAAGATCTTTTTCATCAATCGTGCCATCATTATTAAAATCTAATTCTTGTTTATAATTTGGATCTCCAGAACTGGTACCTGTTGCTTTTGAAAAAATAATCAGATCATTGCCATCAACACGACCTGAATGATCAATATCACACGTAATTGAATGAGCGTAGGTAGAAAAAAGGATTATTAGTAATAAAGAGAAAAAAACACTTTTGTTTTGTTTGGATAATTTTTTTAATATCATAAAAACTCCCATTATTTTTCATTCTCTGAATGAGCGGAAAAAAATTGCTGAATGACGCAGACACATTTACCTGTGCCTGAAAAAAGCAGAATTCCAAGAAAATAGTTATCTGATTCAATTTTGTTTATTTATTTATTTATTAAGTATTGATTATGAAATGATGTTTTGTTATTTATTTTTAATAATGAATATAAATCACATTAATAAAGAGTTTGTCAAATAAAAAATAAACAAGAAATCAGAAATCAGAAATCAGATACAATTTTTTTTATTGATAATTGAATAATGATAACTAAAGTTGGACGATCATAAGTTTATAATTCATTAAGATAGATTAAGAAAGAATCCTCAATGTCAAATGTTACACATTATATTTATGTCGGATACCTGATTGATGGCACCGGCAATCCCATTCAAAAAAATAAAGTGCTTTGCGTCAAAAATAATCGAATTATCGATATCCTGCCATTTCATGAAGAACTAAAATACAAAATTACATACAATTTATCCAATCACACGATATTTCCATTTCTTACCGACGCCCATGTTCATCTCGCCATGTCTGGTACATTAGATTTGGAGGAACGACGTAAACAACTTGCCATGAACGTTGATCAGGCAAAAAAACGAATATCAATTCATTTAGATCAATATAAAAATGCAGGCATTACAGTTGTTCGCGATGGCGGAGATCATTTTGGCCATACCTTTCAATTTACAAAGCTTTTCAATCATTTTGTTGATATTTTATCCCCCAGGGTTGCATGGTATCGGTCACACCGATATGGTCAGTTTGCCGGGAAGTCGATTGATCAACATGAAAATTGTCTGAAAATCATTTCCTCACATCATGAGGGGAGTCATATTAAAATTATTCAGTCGGGAATTAATAGTGTGCGTCAGTTTGGTAAAGAAACAAAGCCTCAGTTTAGCCAAAAAGAAATGATATCCATTTGCAAATGGGCTGATCAACAAAAAATACCAGTCATGGTTCATGCCAATGGTGTTCTACCTGTAAAAATTGCCATTAATGCTGGATGCACATCAATCGAACATGGCTATTTTATGGGTGACGATAACTTAAAGCAAATGGCTGATAAACAGATCTTTTGGGTGCCCACACTTATTCCCATGCGTACATTGGCACAAAATTTATATAAGCCTGAAGAAAAAGATATTGCCTTACGTACATTTGATTCCCAATGTGAACAGCTATTAAAAGCCAGGAAATTGGGTGTTCCCATTGTTATTGGCAGTGATGCTGGAAGTTTTGGGGTGAACCATGCGCAAGGCTTGTTTGATGAAATAAATATTATGTTCTCCTGTGGATTTTCTTTATCACAGATAATTCGGAGCTGTACTGTATTAAGTATGTCGCTTTTTGATCGTGTTCATTGTTGTTTATTGCAGAAAGAAGACTTTGCACGTTTTGTTGCAGTGGCGATTGAACCTGAACGTATTCAAACAAAAGGCTTTGCATTGAATGATATTGATTGCTGCTATTCATTTGAAAAAAATGTGCCGACCCATAATAATCGTATTGACAATGTGATATATGCATAGTAATTTTTAAATATATAATATAGATGGGCATAAATGAATGTTAAACACAGGTGTGAACTATGCAAAATTATCGATTTATAACAGTTATGTTGATTATTTTTTATGGAATCGAATATGTCCATGCTGAAGATACAAATTTGAAATCCGCAGATTCCGATATTGGACTGGCTTCCATGTTTATTTTGCTAATTCTATCACTGTTAAGCCTGTTTTCATTATCGTTGTTTCAGACGAGCATGAATAATTACTATGTTGTACGTAATGAAATATGGGCACATCAAGCTTTTTATCGTGCGCAATCAGTGGCAGAGCAAATGTCAGCGGATTTGTTGCGTACGATCAATATGTCTCAATTTTCAGATCTTAATGATTTATCCAGTCAGTTTTCATGGCTTACAAATGAGCAAAATACCAATTTACAAAATGTTGACAAACCATCATTCTGGCAACAGTTGACACCAAAAATGTATCCGCCGGATGCGCAGGCAATTGCAGTGTTACTTGATACACAAACCAGGCAAATGCCATCAGAATCCCTGATCATGACAAATGATCGACATATTCAAACCTGTTACTTTACGATTTTGGCAATGGCAGAAGTGTCGGGTAGTTTAGCAATTGCCGAATTGGGACTTCGAAAGAAAATTGCACAATGAGTCTGTTACTTTGTATTATACTTCAAATATTTTTATATTTGCCATTGTCACAGGCCTTAGATATTCCGGATACACCATTGCCTGTAATGGTGCAATCTCCGCCCCCTGTGATCATGCTGTTAATTGATGATTCTACCAGCATGAATGACAGTATATTGGCTGAATCGGATAACGCTTTTCTTTCCGGGTATCATTATGTATTTAACGATCCCGACAATCATGTGCTTTCATCACTGACAAATACGCGCACTGTTATTTCACCACAAGCACATCAAAGCTGGCAGGCAAGATGTTGTATGACCAACCGCATGTATTATGATCCACGAAAAATTTATCATCCCTGGCCACACTGGGAAGTATTTTTTCAGAATACGTCGGATGCCAAAGATGCAGATCCAGATTGTCCAGCATATTATCCCATGAATGCTTCATGCCAGAACCTGAATGATGCCTATTTTACCAAAGATAGTTTTAAACTGTCTTTTTCTCATTATTTCATGTTTGAAGATAATAACACCAATGAACAACTGGATGCTGAAGAACAATTAATCCTCATTGATATAGCAGATCATAACATTCAAGCATATGAGGTCATAGATAATGATGTGGATATTGTGCTTTCTAATTTGCGTGTCCTGCCTTTTACAAGTCTTCCAGACAGTATGACCTTGAATACTTCAGGACAGCCCATGACTTATACCAGTCAACGTCAAAACTTTGCCAACTGGTTTTCATTTCATCGCAGAAAAGAACTGAGTGTCAGGTATTATCTGGGGAAATTATTGGATTGTATTGGTTGCGGATGGGTTGGCCTGTATTCTTTCAATCGTTCACTGATCGCGCCTGTTTGCCTTATTGATAATACGCAGTCAGATTTCAACCAAAACAAAAAAGCACTCCTTGAAAAAATTTATACATATAAATCATATGGTGACTCACCATTGAGACAATGTTATCAGGAAATTGGAAACTATCTTGATACACAATCACATTCAATCATAGGTCAACAGTCTCCTTTTCAACAAAACATGGAAGGCGATCGTTGTCGTCTGGCATATGTTGTGGTTTTCACTGATGGCCAATACAATGGTGCAACACCCAATATTGGCAATCGGGATTGTGATGGTGGCACCAACGACACACTTTTTGATGGTTCTTATTATTCTGATCCTTATGAAAATACCTTTGCTGATGTTATCATGTATTATTATGAACAAGATTTGGCCTTAGAAATACCAAACATAACGAATTCCGAAGCAAGCCATCAACATTTGATTCCATTGATTATTCATTTTTCTTCAACAGATTTACCCGATACATGTAAAAATTGTCCGCCAAACTGTCCACAGTGGCCAAAACCAATACCCGGCAGCAAAGAAACCATCATTGATTTGTTTCATGCGTCGATCAATGGCAGGGGCTTGTTTTTCAATGCAGACAATCCAAACGCGCTGGGCATTATTATTGAGAAAATATCATCCTATATTCAAGACAGACAAACTGTTGTCAGCAGTGCGACATTTTCAGGCCAGAGCATTCAAAAACAATCAAGACTGATTGAAACATCATATTATTCTGGAGATTGGACAGGGGATATTAAAGCGTATGATATTGACTCATACACTTCTCTTCAACATATCCCCAAATGGTCTGCAAAAAAAGTGCTGGCCCGGCAAACAGAAAGAATTATTATTACATATGATGGTCAATCTGGTATCCCTTTTCGTGCAGATAGAATGGATTCTTCAAATGTGTCTGATCATACGATCCAAAATATTTACAACCAGCCTTTGGGAGATATTGTTCATGCATCACCAGTGATACATGATAATGTATTATGGATTGCCGCCAATGATGGCATGGTTCACGCTTTTGATATGGAAACCGGAAATGAAAAAATGGCATATATTCCCCAACTATTGTGGCCGCGATTGCATTTACTGGAAAAAAAAGACAAGGAACATCATTATTATATTGATGGCAACCTTTATGTATACAAACAGAATGGACTTCAATTAATGGCGGGCTCATTGGGACGGGGCGGAAAAGGGTTGTTTTGTATCAATATTGGAGAAGATCACTCACAAAATATGCCCATGTGGGAATATGCACCATTAAATGATTCGGATCTGGGATATATTCAACAGGTTTATATTGTCAATTCCAATTACAACAACAAGCCGGTTGCCATTTTTGGAAATGGATATAATTGTGATAACAAACAGGCTTATTTGTATATACTTGATGCACTCACTGGAAAGCCATTAAAGTGTGACGGACAGGACATTTCAAAAGGCATTGCTTTACCAACGTCAGGCTCAGACAATGGTTTGTCAACGCCTGCTTTGGTGGATATTGATTCCAATCAGACAGTAGATTTGATTTATGCCGGAGATTTACAAGGCAATCTTTGGAAATTTGATTGTCAATCAACAAATCCCAATCAATGGCGCGTGTTTTATGAAGATGAGTACGATAGCCATTCAAGACCTTTATTTCAGGCTATTTCAAAAAATGGACAGGCCCAACCTATCATCATGCGACCGGAAGTGATTCGTCATTGCGATGGTCAATTTATGGGGTATATCATTCTGATGGGTACAGGCAAATATCTTGAACAGCAAGACATTCAAGATAAATCCACACAAAGCATTTATTGTATCTGGGACTGGTCCGATTACTGGCAGCATCAACGAAATATAAATATATCAACAGTGCGTCATACCTACCTGGGGTCATTTAATTCAGTGATGCAAAACCATACAGAAATTAGAAAACCAGATCATACGCCATCAAACGTGACCCTGCAAAAACGAAATCTTTTTCAAGCAACAAATACAATTCAATCAATGAACTGGGATCCAACCGCTGCACAATCATATATTGGATGGTTTATGGATATGAATCCAGGAGAGCGCGTCATTGTACCCTTTACATATCTCGGAGAAAATTTATTTATTACAAATACATATATACCAGACAATTCACCCTGTCAGAATGGCGGCGTTTCACATGTTTACATGATTAATGCGTGTAATGGTCAAAGCTTAACTGAGGTTTATAAAAATTTGGAACTGTCGGTGTTTTGCCAGCCAATTCATGGGATATTGTATCCCCCATTCGTTCAATATGATGGAAGCGGTGAGATGTTTTTGTTTTTTTCATCGTCCATACCATCAGCACCAAAGCCTGTACATTTATTTTCTGATGATATCAATGGGGTAAGAAACATTTTTGATGGGCAGTTGTTTTATTGGAAACGTTATTAATTCTTTGGCGCAAATGTATTTAACATTTTGTTCCTCTTATAAGAATTAAGAATGATATTGAATGCATTGCAATTTTAATGCAAAATGCATGAGAATAGCAAAGCAATATCCGACTTTTATGGAACGCGCCCAATAGATTTTTAAGCCTCAGTTTCCCATCGATATGAAATATTATGATCAATCCCTAAATGATCCAAAATACGTGCTGACACAAAATCAGCCAATTCAACTATAGATGAAGGCTTCATGTAAAAACCAGGGCATGCGGGCAGGATTGTGGCACCTAAATCAGCCAATGTCAGCATATTTTTCAAATGAATACGACCAAATGGCATTTCTCTGGGCACCATAATCAAAGGACGTTTTTCTTTTAAACAGACATCAGCAGATCGAAGCATGAGATTATCTGAAAAACCATTGGCAATCGCAGCCAGTGATTTCATGGAACAAGGGACAACAGCCATCCCATCATGAATAAACGATCCGCTGGCAGGTCGGGCAAAAAAATTATCAGGTTGAATTTCATCAAGTAAATCCTGGTTTGACATATCCAGTATATTTATTCTGTGAAGATATTCTTTTAAAGGGCCATCCGTGTATTGATCAGAAAATAAATGAGTGTTTTGTGTCTCATGCGCCAAAACCTTTTTGCCCATTGGGGTGACAATCCAGTATATCTTAATCCTGGATTCAAGCAAACCTTTTATCAATCGAAGTGTATATATTATTCCTGATGCGCCGCTTGTTCCCAATATAATTGTTTTTACATCTGACATATCAGAATATCTCCGGCAATTCCTGCAAAAAATACAAGGCTGATCGCACTGTTAATATGAAAAAAGGCAACAGGCACCTTGCTTAAATTGTCTGGTTTGACAATCAGATGTTCAATAAGGAGTGCGATACCAATAATAATGAGTGTCAGAAAATAAATGAAATTCATATCAAATATAAAATATATCGCGACAAATGACAGAAAACAAATAACATGAATCAATGAAGATATGAAAAGCGATGCGGATATACCATACTGTGCAGGAATTGAATACAGACCTTCCTGTTGATCAAAACTATAATCCTGGCAGGCATATAGAATATCAAAACCTGATATGTGGGTAAGCAGCGCAAGACTTAAAATGAATATCGGCCAGTCAAGAGATTTTGTTATGGCCACCCATGCGCCCACTGGTGCCAGAGAAATTACAACCCCCAAATAAATATGGCACAAATAAGTAAAACGTTTAGAATAGGAATAGCCGAACAAAAGCATTAAAACTGGAATTCCGCAATAAAAACAAATCATGGCCAATTGGGCGGATGAAATAAGAAACAGGAATGAAAACAATACGACAAACACGATTGATTGCACTCTGGTTATTTCTCCAGTTGGTATTGCCCGTTTTGATGTGCGCGGATTTTTGGCATCAAAACTGGCATCAACAATGCGATTAAATCCCATTGCAGCCGAACGTGCGCCAACCATTGCCAGTATAATCCAGAATATATCGCGGTTTTGTATTGTATAATCTTGCTTTGCAGCTAAAACAACTGACGATAACACAAATGGTAATGCAAATATTGTATGGCTGAACTTAATCATTTGGCCAAATGTGATAATTTTTTCAATCATTAATAATAATGTATTTCTCTCCGATGTCATGAGTTCTGGTTTATGTCTACTTGTTCAGGAATAATAAAACGAATGGTGCTGCCTTCATTGAGTCCACTGCTTTCTGCCCAGATCCGACCGCCGCACAAATGAACCAGTTTTCTTGAAAGGGAAAGTCCAAGACCAGTACCTTCATATTGACGATTCAGTGATCCATCTGCTTGTTCGAAAGGTTCAAAAATTCTTTCCAGATCAACGGGTTGAATACCGATACCTGTGTCTGTCACTGAAATTAAAATCCATTCGTCCCTGACAGTAAAATCAAACGTCTTGAATTGTTGATGATGCTCCAGTTCTGATTTTATTTCCTGGCTGCTTATTTTTTCTGCTGTTAAATGAACACTGCCGCCTTCAGACGTGAACTTGACGGCATTGGCAAGAAGATTATACAGGACTTGCTTGTATTTTCGCATGTCACCAATGGTATTATCAGAAATGTTATCTATTGAAAAGGTGAGTTGAATATTTCTTTTTCGCGCTTTTTCCCGAATAATTTTCAGGCTGCTCTCAATCAACTCTGGTAAGGAAAATAGCGTTATATCGAGGCTTGTACGTCCAGACTCGACACGAGATAGATCCAAAATGTCATTGATCAATGATAACAAATGCCTGCTGCTTTCAAGGACATCTGTCAGGTAATCTTCCTGGTTTTCTGTTAGTTCTCCAAAGGTTTTATGGAGTATTAGTTCTGTAAATCCAATAATATGATTGAGAGGTGTTCTCAACTCATGGCTCATATTGGCCAGAAATTCACTTTTTGCAATATTGGCAGATTCCGCTGCAACACGTGCTTCTTTGGCGACAAGTGCAGATTCGGCAAGTTTCTCATCACGTTCTCGAATGGTCTCCAGCATATGATTAAATGCCCCTGCGAGAGAAGCAATTTCATCGGAGGATTGAATGTCAATTATCACATGATATTTTCCCTCACCAACAACATCAATGGCTTTATTCATCTGATGAATTGGTTTGATAACAATCATGCGAATAATCCAGAAAACAACGCCAAATGTCAGCGTAATCGTTGCGACTGTAATGAGTGCAACCATCCATGCCATGCTTTTACTGGCTGAAGTCAAATCGTGAGCAGGAATCATTGAAATAAGCAGTAAATTATCTGTAATCCGGTCTTTTTTGAAAAAATATTTTTTATTTGACCAGTAGTCAGATAGTAATTTTTCCTGGGGTATGTTCGTCAACAAATGCTTGGGTAAACTATCCAGATTTTTGAGTGTTTGCGGGGAAAACAAAATTTCTTTATCGTTACTGGCAATAATCAAATAGCCATTTTGACCAATTTTTTGCGTATTAATCTGGTGGTCAATAAAGGATAAGTCCATCGCTGTCATAAAATAACCTGAAATCGAACTGGATTTATTTTCAATTTTTTTTCCGATGATAAGACTTGTTTTTTGATTATGTTCATGGGGTTGGGGAATCTGATAATATTTCAGAAGCATATCTAATGCGCTTTTTTGAAATGATTTCATGAAATCTTGACGTGTCTTTTCAGGAATTGAAAGGAAATCCCTTTTTGCCAGGGACCGAACATCTTCATTACCATCAGCCATGCACACCCACATATCATAATAAACAGGGTATGTATCCTGGTACGTTTTCAATTGACGTAGCAATGCTGGCTGAACCAGTGAATACCTTTCCGCGGCATCTTTTGTTTGAACATACTTTTGAAGCAGCCTGGAACTGGAAAAAAGGTTGACATTGGCCCTGGCTGTTTCCAATTGAAGTTGAATATAGCGCCTGGTCTCATACACCAATGTTTGAACGTGAATGTCAGTTGAGTTTCTGACAATCCGGTTCATGCGTAAATATGCGGTGTATCCCAAAATAAGTAATGGAATCAATACCAGAGGGATTAACATAATAATAATTTTCGTTTGAATTTTCACTTACTATTCTACCTCACTGTGAACAATATCCATAAAAATATTGTTTCGTTTTTTAATAATGTTTGCTGGTAATTGGCGATAGATTTCTGAAATATCCAAAATTTTGTCTGGTGGATAAATCATCGGGTTGTTGAGATGTTCTTTTGTCATATACTTATCAGCTGTCTCACTGGGTGTTGCATATTTGAGAAACATAGAAATTTTTGCAGAATTTTCAGGCAATAGAATATAATTAATAAATGCAAATGCAAGCTTTTTTTGACGGGATTTTGATAATACTGCCAGATAATCAATCCACAAATTGGTACCTTCCTTTGGAATACAAAAGTCTATATTTGGATTATTTTTCCGCAAGGCCAGGGCATCGCCATTGTACATCATCGCCATCCATATGTCGCCGGTAACTATGGGGGACTTTTCCTCAAGATCAATATAACTGTATGACTTGACAAAACCACGCTGAAACTTTAACAAGTGGAAAACGCGGTCATAATCATTTGGATTTGTTGAATTAATAGAATATCCACACAATCTTAGTGCCGCACCAACCGTATCTCTGGAATCATTAATCATGATAATTTTTCCACGAAGAATATTTGTGGGTCTAAATAATTGTTCCCAACTGTCAACCGTGTATAAAATTTTATCCTTGCGATAACCAATACCCAGTGTCCCCCATAGATAAGGCACGGCATAATTATTTAATGTCGGATGAATGATTTTAAAACGTTTTTTTATATGTTTATAATTGGGAAGTTCCTGCGGAGGGATTTGATCAATCCATTTTCTTTTGACATACTGAAGCATAGAAATTCCGGAACCAACCATGATATCAAATCCTTGTGCATCATTTGCCAATAGCATTTCTTCTTTAAGTTCATCTGTTTCGTAATGAATTGCATGAACATCAACATTAAATTTCTTTTCAAATGATGAAACAACTTCTGGATGAATATAGTCGGGCCAATTCAAAAAAACAAGCTTTTCCTGATCTGCAGCATAAGCAACAGAACTGATGAGAATCATGAAAATACACAAGATTTGCATCGTTTTAACCCCCCTGATAATTAGATTTTTATAAGTTCATAGTTCATGAAATGTTTTTTATGCTACATATCAATTTGATCAGGACTTAAAATTTCATGTGCATATTTTAAATAGATACCAGATGAAATGAATAAGTCAAAAATATCGGGATCAATATGACCGTTCTCTTTCATGGAACGAAGAATATCAATGGCCTGGGATAATTTCATAGGGCCTCTGTAAGGTCTGTCTTTCGCTGTGAGGGCTTCAAAAATGTCAGCTATCGCCATAATGCGAGATTGAATGGCTAAATCAGGAGTATCAACGCCATAGGGATATCCTTTACCATCAACTCTTTCATGATGGCCGCTTGCATATAAAGGGACATTCAGTAAATGTCTTGGAAAAGGTAACGGTTCCAGCATTTTATATGTCATTATTGAATGATTTTCAATAATTTTTCTTTCTGCATCGGTCAATGTGCCGCGTCGGATACACAAATTTTGTATTTCATCTTCTGTCAGGTATTGTGAAACGCGGCCATCAAAGGAATATGATTTTTGGGCAATTGTTTTTATTCGCGCAATTTTTTCATCGCTCATAAATTCACCAGACTGAGAACATAAACGAATAAACGAAAAATCATCTCTAACTTTCTTTATTTCATTATCTCGGGCTTGAATCAGCGTGTGAATATCACAGTCGGAGCATTGTTTCATTCGGGCTTCATTGATTTGTTTTTCGTATTTGTTGACCATAAGCTGTTCAATGAGTTGGAATCGTAGTTCAATTAGATGGATTCTATCAAAAACTGTTTCCAGTTTAGTGGACTTATCAACAACATATTCAGGCGTTGTAATTTTTCCAACATCGTGCATCCATGCCGCCAATCGAAGTTCTTCCAGCTGGTCTTCATTAAAATAAACATTTTTGAATGGTCCAGAATCAGATTCATTTATTTTTTCAGCAATCATCATGGAAAGCTGAACCACAAGTTTAATATGTCCGCCTGTATAGGGAGATTTTTCATCAATGGCCTTTGCAATAATCTCAATAAATGAATACAATAACTCTCGCATGCTTTTCACGAGCTGTGCATTGTTCAGTGCTACCGCTGCCTGTGATGCCAGCGCGCCAATCAAGAGGTTATATTCTTTTGCAAAGGGAATCACTTCATTTGTTTCTGGATCTTGCGCATTTAAAAGTTGCAATACACCGATCACTTCATTTTCATGATTGATTAAAGAATGAACCATCATGGATTTTGACCGGTAACCCGTTGTTTGATCATATTCTCTGGGGCCGGTAAAATCGAATTTTTCAGTGGTATAAACATCTGGAATATTGACAGTTTTTCCTGTCAGTGCCACATAGGAAGAGACATTGGAGTAATTGGGTTTACCATCAATGTACAATGGTACTTTGGGCAAGTTGATTTTTTTATCTCCTTTCCCCCCCCATCGTGTTCCCATTGTATCATTTTGAAGGATTGAAAAATTCAGGTAATTGCGTGTTTCATCGCAAATATAAAGTGTTCCAGCATCGGCATTTGTGAGGGATCTGGCTTCGTCCACTATTTTTTCCAGAAGTGTATTGATATCTTTTTCAATTGAAAGCGCGAGTCCAATTTGAATTAATTTGTTAATATTGGCAATATGGCTCTCACCATATTTTTTTACCTTGCCAAGAATATCCTTTAACAGGCTGTTGAGTGCTTTATCTGAGGATAAAAACACATCAGAAGTCAGATTAATTTCCATTTGATTATGATCAATCATGAATTTAATTCTCGTTTCTTAATGCGATGAATAATTTCAGTCGTAGAAATGTCTGGAACCAGATGAATACATTTCACCTGCCCACCCGATTGTTTGACAATATCGCCGCCAATAATGTCATTTTCAGCCCAATCTGCTCCCTTCACAAGAATATCGGGTATGATGTGTTGAATTACATGGAACGGATCGGGTGCTTCAAATATTGTAATGTAGTCAACACAAGAAAGTCCTGCCAAAACAAAAGCCCGATGATTTTCTTCAACAATAGGGCGTTTTGGCCCCTTTATGGCAGAAACAGATTTGTCAGAATTTAACCCCACAATGAGGATATCACCTTGTGCTTTGGCCTGTTGCAAATATTTCACATGACCTGCATGAAGAATGTCAAAGCAACCATTGGTGAAAACAATGGTCTTTTGTTGATCTTTTAGCGTTTTGATGACTGGAATAAGTTGACCAAGCGTGTGGATTTTATTTTTCATTCTGATAACATCCTGATATTAAATTTTCATTTTGCAACTGCAACCATGCAGGATTGGATAGTTTCCTAAGCCCGCGCCAGTGTCAACACGTTCACACATGCAGCCCCGCCATCCATTAAAACCTGGGCGCATCCATGGACTGTTGCACCGGTTGTATAAACATCATCCACCAGCAGGATACGTTTACCTTGAACAGAACTTTCAGGATTCAACTGAAATACAGACCGCATGTTTATCAATCGCTCCTCTCGTGTCAGGGTTGTCTGGGATTGTGTTGACTGCTTTCGTATCAGTAATTTGGGTTCAATTTTCGATAAATAATCGCGCCATTGCCATAATATCATGAGCACCTGATTAAATCCCCGCTCTCGGAGGCGAGAAATATGAAGCGGTACTGGTGCAATAATATCAATGGGAAATAAATCATTTTGACAGTATAACAGCTTTTGCTCAAGCAAATCTGAAAAGGGTTTTGCCAGTAGTCGCTTATTTTTAAATTTATATAAATGAATCAGTTGTTTGTATGTCCCCTGATACAGCCCGACAAATCGCACTTTGTTAAATGATTTTTCAAATTTTTCGCATGCTTTGCATGATTGTCTTTGTGAATTATTGGAAACTGCTTCACCACACCGATTACATTTCTTGTCATGTCCTGATTGAAAATCAATTATACATGTTTCACAAACAAAAGGGGCCATTGCATGTTGATAAATATCATCTGCAATGGCTTCTTTTGTGTATACGGGTTGATGACAGTTTATGCAAACAGTCGGAAAAATAAGTTTAAGCAGTGAATCCTTACATTCTTTCCATAATGGCATCAGCAAACTCAGAACATTTGACTTCAGTGGCACCATCAATCTGACGCGCCAGATCATATGTTACGATTTGTTCTGAAATTGTTTTTTGAAAACTATTTCGAACAATCTCAGCAGCTTCAGTCCATCCAATATAATCCAGCATCATGGCACCAGAAAAAATCAATGACCCCGGATTGACCTTATCTAAATTTGCATATTTGGGAGCTGTGCCATGTGTTGCCTCGAAAACAGCAAAGCCATCACCAATATTTGCACCCGGTGCCAATCCAAGCCCCCCGACCTGAGCAGCAAGAGCATCAGAAATATAATCGCCATTCAAATTTGAAGTTGCAATAACGTGGTATTCATCAGGACGTAACAGCACCTGTTGAAACATCATATCGGCAATGCGATCTTTGATCACAATTTGCCCTTCTTTTTGAATGCCATCTTGTTTGTCATATAGATCGTTTTCTGTGATGCAGATATCCGGATATTTCTCTTTTGCAATTTCATATCCCCATTGTCGAAAAGCACCTTCAGTAAATTTCATGATATTGCCTTTGTGCATCAACGTAACACTGGGTAAATTGTGCTTGATTGCATAATCAATTGCTTTGGATACCAGCCGTGATGTTCGGAACCTGGAAATTGGTTTGACACCAATGCCTGAGTCTTGGGGAATAGTCACATTCATGGTATCCTGCAAAAAGCCGATTACTTTTGCAGCTTCCGCAGTACCACACTGCCATTCTATTCCTGAATAAACATCCTCAGTATTTTCTCGAAAAACAGTCATGTTGACTTTTTCAGGATGTTTCATCGGATTGGGAACCCCATCAATATATTTGACTGGCCTGACACAGGCGTAAAGATCCAGCAATTGTCTCAGTGCGACATTAACACTGCGAATGCCTTTTCCCACAGGTGTTGTCAGTGGGCCTTTGATCGCAATGATGTGATCTTTTATATCTGCAAGCGTATTCTCAGGAAGCCATTCACCCGTTTCTTTAAACGCTTTTTGACCCGCCAGGATTTCCAACCATGCAATTTTTTTTTTGTTGTTATAAGCTGATTCAACAGCACGTTCCAGGACCAGTTGCGTGGCTTTCCATATATCTGGTCCGGTGCCATCACCTTCTATAAATGGAATAATTGGGATATCAGGCACATTCAGTGTGCCATCCGAATTAATTGATATTTTATTTATTTCAGGCATGATTAAATTAATTTTCCTTCAAATTTTGCGTTACGTTTTTCTAAAAAGGCACTGGTGCCTTCCTTTGCATCCACGTTGGCCATACACAATGCAAAGGCATCGCACTCAATTTTGCATCCAATAATCAGATCAACTTCATAACCGCTATTAACAACGCGTTTGGCAGCTTCAAGGGAGAAACGCCCTTTTGATGCAATATTTTTGGCGGTGGTCATTACTTCTTCCATCAGCGAATCGGGTGGACAGACTTTGTTAACAAGGCCAATATCTAAGGCTTCTGAAGCTGAAATCATTTTGCCGGTAAAAATCATTTCTTTGGCTCTGTTTTTACCAATCAGTCTTGCAAGGCGCTGTGTTCCACCATAGCCTGGAATCAACCCCAGGGTAATTTCCGGCAAACCGAATCTGGCTTTTTCAGAGGCATAGATAAAATCACATGCCAGTGAAATTTCACAACCCCCCCCCAGCGCAAAACCATTGACTGCTGCAATAACTGGAATAGATAAAGATTCCAGCTTAAAAAATATCTCCTGGCCTTTCTTTGAAAGACATCGACCGGTTAATGGCGTACATTGGGCAATTTCTTTTATGTCTGCCCCTGCAACAAACGATTTTTCACCTGATCCGGTCAAGATTAATACACGGATATTTTTATCTGAAGCGACCTCATCCAATGCTGTTGAGAATTCATCCAGTAATGCATCATTCAAGGCATTCAGGGCTTTTGGACGATTGAACGTTATCGTACCAATATCGTCAAGCAATCCATAAATTATATTTTCGTAAGACATGAAACCTCCAAAAAATTTGATATATAATCTTTGCATTATGCAATAATTAGGATCTCCTGTTTTGTAAATGAATTATTTCTCTGGTATTTTTAACAAAAAATACCAATAAATCAACCTCTTTTTTTATTTCACTATCCCTGAAATAAAAAATAAAAAATTTTTTTTATTTTTTGTGTAAGAAAATCGATTTTTTTGTGTCTATATTAGTAAGGGGGGTTAACATTTCCAAAACAATAAGCAGGGAGTCTGTTATGGCGTTAAAAAAATATCCTTTTCATCCAATATTATTGATAGATAACGATCCGAAAAATCGTTTATGGGAAATTGAAAAATATTTAATATCAGCGGGTTATAATAATACACATCTATGTGATCAGATTTCGTCAGCTTACAGATACTTATTGGATAACCAAATAAAAGTGGCATTAATTAAAATTCATAACAATGCCAATATGAATTTATGCCGCCGTTTGATTATCGACTATCCAAATCTATCTGTTATTGCAGTTGTTGATCGTCAAGATGTACCACGCGGCGAGCGATGTATGAAATACGGTGCATTTGACTATGTTGTTCAACCTGTTGCGCAAAATCGCATTGTCAATGTCATTCGTCATGCAATTGAGACACATGAACTGAAACAAATCAACATGGAATTACAGCAGAAATTGTTGAATTTGCCTGAATCTCGTAGTCTCGCTTTTTCAAACATTGTGACAAAAAATCCGAAGTTGCTTGCCATAATAAATTACATTGAAACCTTAGGGCAATCATCAGGAGCAGTCCTTTTTAGTGGTGAGCCGGGCTCAGGAAAAACCGCTTTTGCCCAGGCAATGCATGAATTTAGTCGGGGACAAAATGCCATATGCACGATTGATGCGGCCAAAAAAGATGGTTATGAATTCGGAGAAATCATTTTTGGACATTATCACGCAGATACCATAAAAGCAGGCTTGCTTGAAAAAGTTGAGAATGGAAGTTTATTAATTAAAAATATAGATCAGCTTGATCTGGTTTCTCAAAACAAATTGTTAAGGTTAATCAAATACAATGAATATATTCCATTGGGCGCAGATCGTAACTATAAGTCCAATGTTCGCATACTTGCAACAAGTCAGGCTGACTTGACACTGCTCGAAAAACAGGGACGATATCGAAAAGATCTCACCAGTTTAATGACGCAGCATCATATTAAGATTCCGCCATTAAGAGATCACGCTGAAGACATTCAATTGCTGGTCAATCGGTTTATCGAAATGGCATCCATGCAATACAATAAGAAACCACCGAGGCCCCCAAAACAATTGGGTGTATTATTAGAAACATACCATTTTCCAGGGAATGTTGCCGAGCTGCAACAAATGATTTTTTCAGCCGTTCAAGATCATAATAGTGGTATGTTATCCTTACAATTCTTAAAAAAAAGGATTGCTGAATCCATGAACTGCAATACTCAAACCATCTTTCCCAATTTTGATGATACCGATGGATTGCTTAAATTTTCCAAAAAGCTTCCAACAATCAAGCAGGCGACATGGTTACTCACAGCAGAGGCAATGCTTCGAGCAAAGGGGAATCAATCAGTGGCATCTCATTTATTGGGCATTTCTCAACAGGCGTTGAGCAGGAGGCTTCAAAATATGGAATTGCAGTATCATAAATATGAGAATTAATTGTTTATGGGTCTTAGGAAATCTCTGATAATAAGTTCCTCATTTAATAAATGAGGAACTTATTTTTAGTGCATTCCTTAATTATAATCTGCCCCTAATTATTCACAATTATTCATGATCCACATTTCGTAAACTGCCCTTGACGAAAACAACATATTCCTTTAAACTACAATTCATCATAATCAAACAGGAAACAGACAATGAACCCCAAAAACAAAGCAGTGCCCAAAAAAGATACAACCTCCCCAACAAGCCACGACCTCTTCGGATCAATGATGAAAGAAACCTTGATCCCGGTCAATCTTGAGGTCGAATCCAATTACGAAGTCGGTAAAGCCCCGCCAAAATTAGATGTACTCATTATCCGGCGAACCGGCCCACGATGGTCAAAAGCGCAACTGGAATTTTTACCGGATGGTATCAGACAATCAAGCTGCAAGCACATTATTCTGGAACTGAAATACACAGAATCGGTCAGCAAGCTTGCAATTTATCGAACATTGGGGTATTTAGGCAGTTACGTGCAATTGAAATCCTTGAAAGTCGATAATGTTTGTGCTTTTCTGGTTAGTTCAAAGAAACCACAGGAAGCTGTATTAGAAAATCTTGGATTAATACCAACCGATATTCAAGGCGTTTATCAGCCAGAAGACAATCGAGTAATGCCCATACAGTTGATATCTTTAAATGAATTGTCTAATGCAACTTATAATTTGTGGATTAAACTTTTTGCCAGTAAATATACAGAGCGCGCTTTTGTACTCAGTCACA
>Ga0272440_1000327_pt1 | contig 40331 bp, 36 predicted proteins | sample SSMMMBAug17_FD_192440 | JGI IMG/M metagenome (GOLD analysis project Ga0272440, IMG submission 192440) | Marine sediment archaeal communities from Little Sippewissett salt marsh, Falmouth, MA, United States - SSM-MMB-Aug17 | ecosystem: Environmental > Aquatic > Marine > Wetlands > Sediment ...
ATGATGGGCAATGACATCAGCAGTATAACCAGACATAAATAATAATTTAAGTTCTGGATTCAACAATATTAAGTTCTCAGCCAGATCTCTTCCATTCATTTCTGTCATGATAACATCAGTAATTAACAAGTCAATCTGATGTTGTTGATTTTTAACCAGGTTCATGGCTTCACCGGGGGACTTTGCAGATATAACCATATAACCGAGACGTATCAGATTTTTTTCAATCATTTTCAAGATACTCGTCTCATCCTCCACCAATAAGATCGTTTCCTTACCATGTGGGCATATTTTGGATTGATTTAAACTGATTTGAATGGATTCATTCTCTAATAGATATGGAAAGTAAATTTTAAAAGTGGTTCCTTTGCCTGGTTCACTATAAACATCAATAAAACCATTATTTTGTTTGACTATACCATGCACAGTGGCCAGGCCTAAACCAGTACCTTTACCAATTGATTTTGTAGTAAAAAAAGGTTCGAAAATGCTTGACAAGGTGATTCGATCCATGCCTTTCCCATTATCGCTGATCATAAGACAGACATAAGCTCCCGGCGAAGATTCTGCATGGGTTTCGCAAAACATGTCGTCAACACTGACCTTTTTTGCCTCAATTATTATTTTGCCAACTCCCAAAATGGCATCTCTTGCATTAAGACAAAGATTTGCCAAAATTTGATCAAGCTGTGATGGATCAATCTTGATTGGAAAATATTCTTTACTTTTCTTCCATATGAGGTCAATATCTTCACCAATCAGTCGTTTCAGCATGTTGATCATATCATTAACTGTTTTATTTAAGTCAAGAACTTTGGGTGAAACGGTTTGTCTACGAGCAAAAGCTAATAACTGGCGCGTCAGGTCAGCAGAACGTATTCCTGCGGATTTAATTTCATCAAGATTTTCATAAATCGGCATGGATGGGTCTAGCTGTTCTAAGGCCATTTCTGCATGTCCGATGATTACACTGAGCATATTATTAAAATCATGGGCAACACCACCGGCAAGTCGTCCCACTGCTTCCATTTTCTGTGCCTGACGCAGCTGGTTTTCCAAATTTTCTTTTTCATCAGCTGCTTGCCTGGTTTCAGTAATATCTCTGAATTCAACAACTCTCACATCTTTATTTTTATAAGGGATAACTCTGGCCTCTAATCGAAGTGGATATTCTTCGCCATTTTTCCGAACACCTTTTGCTTCGTATGATTTTTCATAGTCAGTATTAATGTGATGAACCACTTTGTCGCGTGTATCATCAGAAATAAGTAATAATCCATTCATACCAATAAGTTCATTGTAAGTATATCCAGTAATGGTAGACATGCCTTTATTGCATTCAAGGATAATGCCTTTATCATGGATCGCAATCCCGCCAAAAGAAGCATTATGAAGCGCCTTGAACCGCTCCTCACTTTCTTTTAGTGCGATCTCTGCCTTGTCTTTTTCAATCATACTGTCAATAAAACTATTGAACCAATGAACCAACTCAGCAATTTCGTCTTGATAGTTATTATTGATTTTAAGCTGTGGATCTACTTCAGAATGTCGTAATTTACGAAAACGATTTGTAATCATTATTATGGGAGAAAATATCGTCTTATAAAAACTGAGAACAATCACAAATATAATGCTCAAACAAAAAACAAAACAGATGAGAAAATAATAAAAAATGGGGTAGATTTTATAAGATATACTATAAGAATAAAAACAAAAGATTGAAAGGGGGAGAAATGAAATAATCGTTAAGTAAAGAACGATTTTCAGGGGTAAAGAAGGGTAAAATTTTTTTCTTTTATTATTGAAGATAATCATAGGTAATAAGACTTAAATTATTATGTGTTTTTGTTTCAAATGGTTGCCCTGAATAAGGTCGATTGCATATTGCAATGTCCGGTTCATAGAACGGCAACATATTTTATTCTCATTTTTGAACCCGGATTATATAGAGAAAAAGATGAATAAGATGAAAAAAACTCTAATCATGGTTTTTCGGTCGTTAAAATTTTTTTTATACAATTAATAACAAGTTAAAACAAACAGCGCCGTCTAATATCAGAATTCACAGCGAATTCCTAGCCCCACAGCATTTGATGCCCCTTTGACATCATTGTACAAGCCATAAGCACCTGAACGATGATGCACACGTGCTAATAATTGAAATCGATTTGTTTGGGGCAAGGCAAATGTGAATTCAATGGATAAATAATTTAGAAAATGGGAAACATTTTCATTGTGAATTTTTTCAATATTGGGTGTTTTGGTGGCATAGGACACTCCCTCTCCAAAGGCAAAACTTGTACGAAGTTTATGATTCCAAGGAAATGTTAACCAGCGAGCAATAAACACGCCATTCCATTCCGCATGGCTTTGATCACCCAAATGCTGTACCGCCTGTCCCTCCAGTTCAAATACAAGATGTTCATTATATTGATAAATTTGATTTCCAATGGCAACAGCTAGCAACCGATATGATGTATCAAATTCAGCAGATAAAAGCAGGGCATCTTCAATTCCCGGGCCTGCTAATACCGCATGATATACAATACCATACCATTTGGCATGAGCAGATGTGCTAATAAAAAAGATCAGGCACACACTGATAAATAAAATTGGTTTTTTCATTGTTCATATTTTTAAATGATAATGATAAATTGATTCCTGCTCATCCAGAATTTCATGAAGAATGTCCATACTGGTCATTGGATTCATCAGCACAACCCGAAGGACAACCTGTTTCAATCCATTTTTTTCCAATGTGGTTCGGGATACAAAGCTATTACCTGCCTGTCTTTGTAGTCGCTGCATACGAATATTGATTTGATTGATAGTTTTATTCAGTTCTTGTTTTTCTTTTTGTGGTGCTTTCTTCCATTTTTCTTTGATCGGTTTAGGAAAAACACGATATGTTAATATATTGAGTTGTGGCTTTGACACCAATGTAAATAATTCACGCTTTTGAATTTCATTTGCAAATTTTTTTGCAAGTTCAATACCATGATCAATGAGCAATGCATAACCTTTTTTACCCATTATTTCCAATGCATTTCCCAAAACCAGGGAAGTTGCTGCTCGTGAACCAACAATGGAACGAATGCCTAAATCAACAGAACCCGGTCGATTGACATATGCAGAATGATAGGCAACAGCATCCATTGCCTGTGGATCTTTGAAATAAACCATCCCACAACTCATGGGCATGTAGAACTGTTTATGGCCATCAACAATGACAGAATCTGCTCGTTCAACACCTGATAACAGTACCTTGAATTTTTCTGATAACAATGTTGGTCCGCCCCAGGCAGCATCTACATGAAAATGAATACCATATTTTTGACAGATATCTGCGATATCATGGATGGGATCAATTGTACCGGTTTCTGTCGTTCCAGCAATGGCGATCACTGCAATAATCGCTGCGTTTTGTTTATTTAAATCTTGAATTTGTTTTTCAAGGGCCAGCGTATCCATCTGAAACTGATTATTAATAGGTATTTGGATAACATTGTCATTGCCAATCCCCAATACGCCGCCAGCTTTTCTGAGTGAATAATGCCCCATTTTCGATACCAAAATGACAGCACGATCCTTTTTATAGTGTTGAAGAGCTCGTGCAAACCCTTCGTATTCAATGCCTTTAAAATTATCTGTTTTTGGAAATCGTCTATTTCTGGCTACCCACATGGCACTCAGGTTGGCTAACGTGCCATCTTCAACAAAAGCACCCAATGTGCTTTTTGGATTTTGGATGTGATAGGCATAAAAGTTTTCATCTTTTTGATAAAACATGCGATGAATTTTAGCAAGTAACTGTCTTTCCCATATAGAAACCACTTTTGATGTTTCCAGTTTGACGACATTCTGGTTTAAGGCAGCAACAATGGTATGTAAATGTACCATAAAAAAAGGAATGGCGGATGTCATATGTCCAACAAAATAAGGTGATGCCACATTCACTGCATGGGGAGCCAGATCGTAAATAATTGCCTTGATTACATCAGCCAGCTTTTGTGCAGGATGTATACTTATCGCACTATCCCTGAATCGGTCGGATAATTCATCAAGGCTGGCATCTTCAGTAATGCCTACATGTTCTTTGAGAAAATCGTGAAGTCCAAAAAGAATTTGCTCCATGTATTTTACCAGACGTTGTCTTGCCTGATTTTCCGGTCTTATAAAGATTCGTTGCAGCGCCTCCCAACTGGCTACAAGAGAAGCTGTAGATTGTTTTTTCTGATCCATCATATTTATCCAATATTATTCTTCTTCAGTAATTGAGCCATCAATTTGTGTTGTACTTTCATGAAACATGTTCAAAATTTCATATCCTTTTAATATATCCAATGCGCGCGCAACTTGATAGTCTTCAAGCAAGTCTTCAGCGCGAAGTGTTCCATGACGCATGGCCTGTCGTCTATTTTTATCCTTGCCATTTTTGGCTTCAGGTGAATTTTGCTGTTTTTTTTGTGCGGAATCATCTTGATCATCTGCTTTATTTTTTTGTGGCTCGGCTTCAAGATGATTCTTAAGATCTTTTTCTTTAATAACTTTGGGAAGGTTGGCATCTGTTTGCTTGAGCTTGATATATCTTGAAGAAACAGTAATGTCGGGTACGATCCCTTGGGCCTGAATGGAACGGCCATTGGGCGTATAATAGCGTGCAATGGTGTACTTGAGTCCATAACCATCGCGCAAAGGTTCCACAGTTTGAACGGAACCTTTTCCAAATGATGTTATTCCTAAAATCAGTGCCCGCTTGTGATCCTGAAGTGCACCTGCAACGATCTCTGATGCACTGGCGCTTCCAGAATTAATCAAAATAACCATGGGATATTCGGGCTCTGTATTCTCTCTATGTGCATCAAATTCTTTTGTGTTTTCTTCTGATCGACCTTTGATAGACACAATGTTACCTTCATCAATAAATAAATCCACCAGTTTGACTGCCTGATCCAAAAGGCCGCCAGGATTGTCACGCAGATCCAGAATCAGACCTTTAAATTGATTGTTGTGTGATTTTAATTCATCAAGTGTATCAATAATTTCATCCACAGTTTTTTCTCTGAAATTGGTCACCCAGATATAACCATAGCCATCATCCAATAATGCAGAACGAACACTTTCTATAGGAATAATATCGCGAATAATTTCAACATCAAAAGGTTTTTCTTCACCATCGCGTGCAATCGTAATGATAACAGATGTTCCTTTTTTTCCGCGCATTTTTTTTACAGCTTCCCACATTTCCATATCTTGAGTGGACTCACCATCAACTTTGACAATGCGATCCCCTGCCTGAATACCTTTACGATATGCCGGAGTGCCTTCAATGGGCGATACAACAGTCAGAATGCCTTTTTTCATTGTAATAACAATACCTATTCCACCAAATTCACCATGGGTATCAATTTGAAGTTCTTCAAATGCCTCGGGGGGCATAAATGATGAATGGGGGTCCAAGGATCGGATCATCCCTTGAATCGCACTGTGAATCAATTCTTTTGTATCCACAGAATCGACATAATTGTCTTCAACCAGGGAGATGATATCGGTAAAAAGTTTTAAACCTTCATATGTCTCTTCTTTGTCTGCGAATACACCTTGGGTGAATACAAAAATAGAAGAAACAAGCAGGCAGCTAATAATAAAATTTCTAGTTTTATGCATCGTTTTTTCCTTCAGCTTTCTTTTAGCCATTTTATGGGATTGATCGGTTTTCCATGATGTCGAACTTCAAAATACAAGCCAGGGCCCACCATAGAACCTGTATCCCCTAGTGTGCCAACAACTTCACCTTGTTCGACAAGATCACCTTTATGTTTGAATATTTCATCGGCATGCGCATATACCGTATAGTAGCTATCACCATGATCAATAATAATCATGTTCCCATAGCCTTTGAACCATTTTGCATACAAAACTCTACCGGGACAAACAGCTTTGATGGGTTCCCCTTTTTCAGCAATGATATATACGCCACTTCGAAATCTTGTAATGCCCAGTTTCTCATTGGTATACGTGCCATAATCATTAATTATTTTGCCATTGACAGGCAAGTTTAATTTCGGCTTATTTTTGTTAAACAAAATATTTTGGAGATGAGTTTTATTAGCTGTATCTCGAATATCATTGATGGTTCGATCCAGATTGTTTGCAGATTGTTTTAGTGCCAGCATGGCTTTTTTGGCAAGATGTTTTTGGTTCTGGATATCTTTTAATATTTTTGACCGCTCTTGTTTCTGACGCTGCATATGCGAATGAATGTCAGAAACCCGATTTTGCATGGCCTGTTTTTGCTGTCGTTTATGTCTAAGTTCCCCAAAGAGTTGTTCAAGTCGTTTTTTATCAGCCAGTAATTTTGATCGGGTTTGATTATCATAACTCAAAATGTACGAAAGATATTTGTATGATGCAAAAACATCTGAAAAAGAATCTGCATTATAAAATATCTGTGAGGCACCAATTCGTTTAAGTTTATACAATGCGACCAGACGTTTACTGACATATTTTTCAGTTTTGGCAATTTGTTTAAACAATGATTCACTTTTTTTTTTGGCAGCATCAATTTTTCTGTCAATCGCAGCAATTTCTTTTGTCAGCACAGAAAGTTTTTGTGAATACTGATTCAGTGATTGATCCACTTCATCCAGCTCGACAAGGACATCTTTTTCTTTTTCACTGGCCAGTCGATACTGTTCCTGGTGCGCTGAAATTTGTTGTTTAATCTCATTTTTTTCATTTTTTAAGGCTTGAACTGTTTGCTGCGGATCTTTTTGATATTGTTTTCGATTGGTTTGAATGATTTGATTGACATCCTTTTTCGGTATAATCTGCACAAATTTGCGCGCAACATAACCAATTTGATTGTTATGCCGGACAAAAAGCCAGTCATTGTCAACAGAAATTACCTGTACAATCGTACCTGAATGGAGTTTACCAATGGGGGGTAATGTTTGATCTGGGGTGGGTCTGAAATTCAAACGATTTGTAATAATCTTCCCCTTTGCCGGTTCAAATCCAATTATTTCTACAAATTGCCGGCTGACAAAACCCACTTTTCCCAGATGCTTTATTTTTAGCCAATCTTTTTGTATATCAATGACCAGAACACGCATGCCCTTATATAACGAGCCTAAAGGTGGCTGTGTCAGATCTGGTGATGGTCGAATATTCAGGCGGTTGGTTAGAACAATACCATAATTGGCAGACCATGCAGTGGATTGAACGCCAATACTCAGATAAATAATCAGGCAGGCGATTATAATTTGATAAATTGTTTTAGCGAAATATAACACCCTGCCCATCCTGTTCCCATACTCATCAGAATAAGCATGACTATGGTATGAAATGAATAAAAATGTGGTTTAAATAAATCTGTTGACCATACTGGTAGGTTATAAATGGTCAAATAGTAAAACAGACAGTATAAAAATGTCAAACCGATAATACCACCAAGCAAGCCCTGAATTATTCCCTCCATAAAAAAAGGAATTTTAATATACCATTGCGTGGCTCCAACCAAACGCATGACATCAATCTCATCACGACGCGAATAAAAGACCAGTCGGATGGTATTGGAAACTACAAATAAACTTGTGATTATCAAAAGCGTACCGATTGCCATGCATGTAAACTGAAAAAAAGACATAAATGAAGTAATACGTTCTAGCCACCCTTTACCATATTCTACCTCAGATATTTCAGGCATCATTTGCAACTGATTGGCCAAATTTTCAATGGTTTGCCATGTATTGACTTCAGGATTCACATGAATCATAAATGAGGCTGGCAATGGATTTTTCTTTAAATGAGATAAAATATTGCCCTGCTGCATTTCATTTTTCATAAAAAGGAGGGCATTTTCTTTGGAAATATATTCAATTTCTTTAACACCATATAGATTGTTAATATGTTTCTCAAGCATTTCAATATCTGTTTGCGCCACTGATGGAGAAACATAGGCCATAATTCTGATGCCTTTTTTCCAAATATAAAAAACTTGATTGATATTGGTGAAGAATAATCCAAAAGCTGATGTAACCAGTAATGACAAGGCAATTGTCAGTATGGTAACTGTATGAAGCATCGGCGTTGCAATGAAATCTTTTAAAACGCCTTTAAAAAAAAAATAGATAAAATTCATTCGATGATTATTTCCATTACTAAAATATTTGATTGATTCAAAGCAGCCACTGTCTGCTTTAAAATAAATTATCAATTAGTTTAAGTTTTTTTATCTAAAATATCAAGGGAAAAATATGATTCCACTAAACATTCAAGAAATTATTGACATTTATAATATGAACACATAATATTATTTCAATAAATCATTTTTGCTTGAAGGCGAGGACGAGATAATCATGGTATATCCTTTTCAGGAAAGATTAAATTTTCATGCAGAAAAAAGTGAACAGTATTACCAGTACGTGAATATGCCTCTCGTTGATGGAATCTCTCGCCCACCGGTTAAAATTCTTGATATTGGTTGTGCAAGAGGTTATCTTGGGTGTCTATTAAAAAAGAGATACCCTGGTGTTCATGTAACAGGCATTGAACCGAATGTTGCTTCAGCAGAATATGCATCGCGATATCTAGACTTGGTATTTACCAATACTTTTGAAAATATTGATCATATCAAAGAAGGCATCTTCGCCCATTCTTACGATACAGCCATCATGTCTGATCTTATCGAACATGTTTATAACCCATGGGAAATGTTAGTAATGTTGAAAAACTGGCTGACAAGTGATGCCCAAATTCTTTTGTCCATTCCCAATGTTCAAAATATTCAAATTCTAGACAACTTATTTCAAAATGGACAATGGACGTATCAAAAACAAGGTTTGATGGATGTTACACATATTCGTTTTTTTACCCGACAATCTATTATTCAATTGATGAGTGAAACAGGTTATTGTATAGAAAAAATTGTGCCAATTATTGATACAAGATTTGCATCAATTTATGAGAAATCGAGGCATTATGATGCATTCGATGTTACATTCGATAAAATTTCTATGCATGGATTGACGCAACAAGAAGTTGCTGATTTGTGTACATGGCAGTATTTGGTATATGCATGCCTGAAATAATTTGATCTGCTTTGCTGGAAGAAGCCCGGTTATTAAAACCGATCCTTGAAAATTGAAAGTCACGAGTCTATAATCAATTAATGAAATCTCATATTTATTTGGTGGAAAAGAAAGGATGTATTCAATGGACAAACCAATTCTCACGCCAGGAGAAGTTCTCCAGGATATTTACATGACACCACGTTCAATAACTAAAAAACAGCTTTCCAAAGAAATAAACATTCCATTGAATCATCTATCTCAAATACTGGGAAACCGTCGGGCGATAGCATCAGATACCGCACTTAAACTGTCTCGTTTTTTTGACAAACCTGCCAGATACTGGATAAATTTTCAAAATGCTTATGATCTTGGCATGATCAGACAAAAAATTAAAGGTGTTATCCCTGATGATGAACCATTAGAGCAATCAATTATCCACAATCCTCATGATAAACTAATCAAAATTGTTTTTTCTGACAGGCAGGAAGCAGTGACATTTTTCAAAAACAATTTACCAAATGAGATGATCAATCTTATTGATTGGGATACGCTTCAACTTGAAGGATCTCAATATATTGATGAAACGTTTAAATCCAGTGAGTCGGATCTTTTATACACTGCGTGTTTTAATGATGACAATACAAGGTGCTTTCTTTATATTCTTTTTGAGCATCAAACCCAACCGGATAAATGGATTCGTTTTAGGATACTCAAATACAAAACACGAATATGGGATGAATATTTGATTAATTCAGAAAAACCCGATACCCTTCCGCCTATATTTCCCATAGTGTTTTATATTGGTCGATCACAGTGGACACATTCGTGTGAGTTTATTAAACTTGTATCTGAGAATCCCATTGATTTAGATTATATCCCAAAGTTTAAGCATTTGTTAATGGATTTTTCAGAGCAGGATAAAAAAATCAAAGGTGCGATTAAGGCCAAAGTTGCTCAATTATTAATCCAGGCTAGTTTTCACAAGCAATTGCTAAACCAGATAAATCTTTTAACACAATTGATTGCATCCTTGCCAGATAATCCTGGAATTGACTACAAAAAAGTGTTTATTTATTATATCGGAGCGACCCAAACAGATAAGGTTTTATTGGAAATCTGCTCAAAAGTTCAACAACAAAAGAACAATTTAGGAGAAAAAATGTTAAATGCCATTGAATCATTAGAATTAAAAGGCTGGATGAAGGGTCGTAATGAAGGCCGTAATGAAGGCCGTAATGAAGGCCGTAATGAAGGCCGTAATGAAGGCCGCATTGAAGCAACATTATCTCTAATTGGAAATATGCAAAAAAATGGACTGGGCTGGCCGTTAATTAGCAGTGCAACGGGAATAGATTATCAACAATACCAGCAGATGCAAATGGACTATCAACAGTTGCAGTCATTAACGACAAGTACAAATATGAAATAATTTATCTTATGCGGTATCTTCGTTTATATTTCGGGGCTTACCTGATATATTTAACCATGAATGATATAAATCTAGCAACAATCTTCCCTCGTTGCTAAAATCTGCCACTATAAGGAGTTGTTATGCAAATCATAACTACGCATCGAAATACAGATTTTGATGCCCTGGCATCAGTCGTCGCAGCCATGTCTTTATTTCCTGATGCAGAGGTTGTCTTACCGCGAAGTATTAATCCGAATGTCAAGGCATTTTTATCCATACATAAAGATCTGTATGGTTTTAAGCTAAAACGAAATGTAAATCTGGATGCAGTTACAGAGCTTATTGTTGTGGATACCAATCAATGGTCGAGAATTCCGCGACGCCTTCAACCGTTGAAACACAGAACAGATCTTAAAACATATATATGGGATCATCATGAGCTTACTGGTGATATCAAGGCTCATTTTAGCTGTCAGGAACCACTCGGCGCCAATATTTCTTTAATACTCAGAAAATTGCGCAAAGATAAGTATCCCTTGACACCTATGAATTCAACGCTCATGCTTATTGCATTGTATGAAGATACCGGACATCTTACCTATCCTTCAACAACGCCTGAGGATGCGTATACAGCCGCATATCTTTTGGAACAATGCGCTGACTTGAATATTTTGGGCACTTTTCTTAGCCCTGCTTATGGTGAAAAACAAAAAGAAATTCTTTTTGAAATGCTCAAAAAACCTCAAAAACAAAAAGTCAGAGATTTTAGTATTTGTTTTAGTGTTCAACAAATTTCCGGTCATGTGGATCGTCTCAGTCTTGTTGTGCAACTTTTTCGAGAAATCGTCAATGTGGATGCTGCCTTTGGTATATTTATTCGTGATGAAAACCGATGTATCGTTATCGGCAGAAGCAATCGGGAGGAACTTAATATTGGAATGATCATGAAAAGTATTGGTGGCGGCGGTCATCCAGGAGCTGGATCAGCGATGTTAACATCAACCAATCCTGATACTGTCAAATCAATGATTATTGAATTGATTGAAGGAAATCAACAATCTTCAGTCATCATTGCGGATCTAATGTCCTTTCCTGTATTTTCAATTCCATCAAGTACTAAAATGGAAGAAGTGGCTAAAATTCTTGAAGAAAAAGAATGCAAGGGATTGCCAATTATTGATGATGATAAAATGGTTGGCATCATTTCTCGTCGTGATTTTGTAAAATTAAAGAAAAAGTCTCAATGGAAAGCGCCTGTGAAAGCATTTATGAGTCGTGACATTAAAACCATTGCTCCAAACAGCAGTCCAATCCTGGCTGCAAAAATTATGATCAAATATGATATTGGTCGACTGCCAGTAATTGATCATCATGGGCATACGATTGGTATTGTCAGCCGCTCTGATGCAATGATGTATTTCTATGATTTGCTGCCTGAGTAAATAGTGGGATTGAACAATATGGCACAATCATCTCTTGATTTTTGATTGTTTTTGTTCGGATGAAATTTCCAATTTTGTTGTATTGCTTGGATTTGATAGCAAACGCATGTTCTTCGTTCTGTTTAAGATTGACATTTTCAACTTTCATTGATAAAAATTGAAGCAAGTTACTTTAAATGAGAAGGATTGTCAAAGTAACAAATATTTCACAGGCTTTTGCTTTAGATAAATAAGGAAATTTATTTCAGGATAATAACAATGCTGCAATCCGAACAAAAAAAGAAAAAACCATTAATTTTAATTGTTGATGATGTCCCCAAGAATCTTCAGGTTTTGGGAAGTATTCTTGGGGCCAGTGATTATTTAATTACGCCGGCAATGAGTGGGGAACAGGCATTGGCACGTGTAGAGCAATTAATGCCAGATTTAATTCTCCTTGATGTCATGATGCCTGGTATTGATGGCTTTGAAACATGCCGCCAGATAAAGGCCAACGCCAAAACGCAAGATATCCCTGTAATTTTTCTAACTGCAAAAACTGAAACCGTTGATGTTGTCAAAGGATTCAACGTTGGTGCTGTGGATTATGTGCTCAAACCTTTTCAGGCTGAAGAACTGCTTACCCGTGTAAAAACGCAAATCAGCCTTAAACAAAAAACAAATGAACTTAAAAGATTATACACTGAACTGAAACAAAGTGAAAAAAAATATAAAGGCCTATTTGATACAAGTATAGATGCCATTATTAGAATCAACACATCCTTTGAAATTCTAGATATCAATCCCGGCGCAAAAACGCTGCTTGGTCTTTCCTGTGATTCGTTGCCTGTATTTACTGAATTTTTATCCATTGATTCCCACAAACAATTTAAAAATATCGTAGAAAAACAGGTCATGCAACATGGCTACAGTGAAGCGTTTGATAGCCAACTCATTCAAATATCAAAAACAAAAATTCCTGTTGAAATGAGACTTTGGCTTTCTGCTGAAAATGATACAGATTTGTGGATACTGATTCGTGATATTTCAGAACGTAAAGAAATGGAGCAGCTTCGTGAAGATGTGGACCGAATTATGCGACACGATTTGAAAAATCCACTCAGTGGTATTATTGGCCTCTCTGATATGCTCATGATGTATGATAATTTCCAGGAAGACCAAAAAAACTGGATTGAGCAAATCCGCATAAGTGGCAGACAGGCTCTGGAAATGATTGACCACTCACTGGATATTTTCAAAATGGAGCAGGGAAGATATGAATTTTTACCCATCCCGTGTAATCTGGTTCCTATTTTGAAAAAAATTGAAACAGACTTTTCGCAATTATTATACACTAAAAAAAGTGAACTCCTGTTTTTTATCCAGGATAAACCCATGAATGATCAGGATATCTACGCAGTGTCTGGTGAAAAGCGATTATTGGAATCTCTTTTTGCGAATTTGATTAAAAATGCAATTGAGGCATCACCCCATAATGAAAAAATCACGGTCACACTGACAAATGAAACAGATATGCATCGCCTGATTATCCATAATCAGGGGGTGATTCCCAAAGATTTACAAGATCGATTTTTTGAAAAATATGCGACCAGCGGTAAAAAGACTGGCACAGGATTGGGAACTTACAGCGCAATGCTCATTGCAAAAACCCATGATGGCGATATTCAGTTTCAATCCAATGAACATGAAGGAACTTATTTATATGTTCTATTGCCTGTATCATCGCAAGATACTTTTCAACAAAATGAGATATCAACCCAAAATCAAATATCACCGAAAAAACCTGTTTTTGACAGACAGATTCGAATTCTGGTTGCAGATGACAGCCCCAATAACATGCTTATGATCGGACATTATCTCGAACCTTTTCCTTGTGTGTTGGATCTTGCGGAAAATGGCCAGGTGTGTGTTGATTATTTTAAAACAGGTAGCTATGATCTGATATTGGTTGATCTCCAAATGCCAGTCATGGATGGTTTTGAAGCAATTTCAGAAATCAGATCCTTTGAAAATGAAAATGCCTGTTCACCAACTCCCATTGTCGCACTCAGTGCTGACAATGATGAAAGATTACAGCAGAAACTGGAAAATATTGGATGTAATGAATTTATGACCAAACCCATATCAGAAAAATGTGTGCGTGATCTTATTGTTTGCTATTGTCAGTCACCTGATTGATATTCATATAATTATTGTTGGAGATGAAATGAAATACATCGTTCAGATACGTTATATTATTTTTATTGTTTGCTTATTCAGTCACTTTATAGCATATGCTGCAATTTCGGATACAGAGCTTTTACGCTATGCAATCAAAATTGATGGAAAAAGCTACGAAGAAAAAATGATTGTCCATCGGACAAATGACTTGATGCAGTATGAATCGTGCGGAAACTTTACCGATCCAAGAATTTATGAACCTGGTGGAAATCACTGCTGGGATGTTGTTTGCACATTTGATGGTCAACCGCGTTTAATTGACTATCATGCTGGACCAAACAAAATGCATATGACCTTTGAAAAAAATGGTCTTTTTGAAATGAAAGGTTTTTGGGATGGCAAACAGTGCTATGAAAAAAAGAACTTTGATAAGCGTGTGTATGTTGAAGTGACTGGTTTGGTTCGCACGATGGATTTAAGCAGCAAAGCACCAGTCACGTTTGACTTTGTAAGAATCACAAAATTTCCGGCAGTGAGTTCACATGATTTATTTTTTCAGGTTCTTGACGATGTTATCATTGATGTTCCTGCCGGGCGCTTCCACTGTAAAAAAATAATGCTATCCGCCTCTGGTTATAAAGGATTTTTTTTTAAGGCATATTTTTATGTTACTACTGACGAACGCCAATTAATAGTTAGAGTGGATAACGTTCCAATTGGCGGAATGACACAATTAATTGAGGTATCGTTTTGATCAAACACGATTATGCTTATCGAATTTTTTGGGGACTTCTTTGTATTTTAATTGCGAGTTTTGTGCTTTCCTGCCAAAAGCAAAACCATGAAAATAATAAAGTCGTTTATCGCTTAAAATGGCTTTTGAATTCGGGCGCAGCGGGGTCTTTATACGCCAATGCCAATGGTTATTTCCATGCTCAGGGTCTGGATGTTTCTATTCGAGCTGGCGGTGTAGAAAGAAATGCAATTACTGAAATTGAAATGGGACGCGCTCAATTTGGTGTGGCCACAGGAGATCAAATAATCAGGGCACTGGAAAAGGCTTCGCCCATTTGTGTGGTTGCACAATTGTTTCAAAAAAGTCCCATGTGTTGGATGTATTACAAGAACAGAAATAATATCCAATCAGTAAAGGATCTTATCGGCAAAACAATTGGAATTACATTTGGTAATGAAGATGAAACCATCATGCGAGCACTCTTAAAAAATGCAGGAATTCAGACAAGCGAAGTCCAATTTTACAGTGTCCGCTATGATTATACTCCATTTTATACCGGTAAAGTTGATTTGTGGCCGGTTTATCGCAATTCCAATGGTATCGTTATTCAGGAAAAACTGAAATCTTCCAATGAAGAGATGGCTTTTTTTTCTCCCCATGACAATGGAATTCAATTTGTTGGCAACTCAATTATCAGTTCTCAAAAGATTGCCAGCCAAAAACCTGAACTGATCTGCAAATTTCGAAATGCCATTATGAAAGGGTGGGCAGCAGCTCTTGATCATAAAAACTTGGCGCAAACTGTAGATATGATACAATCATTTGACGAGGCCACTGATCGAAAGTTAATAGAAAAACAGGTGGTATCAACACGCGCATTAATGAAACCCCAAATTAATTCCATTCTGGGCGCAGTCAATTTTACAGATTGGAAGCATACCCAACAGTTTTTACTGGACCAAAATATTATATCAAAACCTGTTTTATCAACAAATAAAACAATATTTTTTAAAGGAGATTGTAATGAATAATTCAATTTATTTTATTTTAATCGTGATCATGCTTGTTTTGTGCGGATGTTTGCCTGATGTACCCATTGTACCAGGTATTTAGGAATATTCGAATACGAAACAATGATTTTACAAAAAAATTGCATTTCAACACTTGGGGCCTTATCACAATATTTTGATATTGCTGCTGCAGCGCTTGAGCCCGTTGTTGAGAAATACCCGATGCGTATTCAACAATATGTGATTGGGTTAATATCAAATCAAAGCAATGACCCGATTGCCAAGCAGTTTATTCCAAGTACTGATGAATTAGCCCACAATTGGGCCAATGAAGATCCACTGTCTGAAAATCAGCAATCGCCTGTAAGTCAGATTGTACATCGCTATCCAGATCGGGTTGTTTTTTTGATATCCAACACCTGTCCTTCATTTTGTCGTTTCTGTATGCGGAAACGATTTATTGGAAAACAGCCCCAGGTATTACAATCGAGCATCCATGATGGGCTGGCATATATCAAAAGGACGAAAGCAATTCGAGAAGTGATATTGTCAGGTGGCGAACCTTTCATGCAAAGTGATGAAATCCTGTTTGAAATATTGGAACAATTAAAACAGGTTTCACATGTGCAGTTTATTCGAATTCATTCGCGTGCTCCCATAATGATGCCGCACCGAATCACAGTGGCGTTGATAAATCAACTCAGAAAATATCATCCTGTTTATCTGAATCTGCATGTCAATCATGCACAAGAAATATCAAAAGAATCTCAACGCGTCATTCAAAACTTTGTTGATGCCGGATTTCCATTAGGTTCGCAAACAGTACTCCTTAAAGGGATCAATGACAATCCAAATACAATGCTTGAATTGATGCAAACATTACTGGCGCTGCGTGTTCGTCCATATTATATTCATCAAATGGATGATACACGTGGAACATCTCACTTTCAAACCGCCATTGAAACTGGCATTCAAATAATGACATATTTGCGGGGCCGAATATCTGGAATGGGCGTTCCCCAATATATGATTGATTTACCAGGCGGTGGTGGTAAAATTCCTTTGTTACCCGATTATGTTTTGGAACATACAGATACATCCTGGGTATTTAAAAACTATGAAGGTAAACCCTATAAATGGAACTATCCAGGTCAGAAAAAAATATAAGATTGGATGATTTCTATTTGACTTGCATAATGAGATATGTTAGAGATGCGACCGAAAGTTTGAATGGAAACAATTATGAATCAGGAAACGCGACAATTTCTTAAAGATATTACATATTATAGCAGCCTGGGTTTATCAATTGCACTGGCAATTTTTATTGGATTATTTTTAGGAATTTTTTTAGATCAATATGTTTTGGGCATTCCCCCAGTCTGTACCTTGAGTGGTTTGGGATTAGGGATTGCAGCCGGTTTTAGAAATATTTATCTGGCTATGAAAAAAAGTCAGAGCATGTAAAAAAATTATTATAAACCGGTTAAGGAAAGTAATCATATGGACACGCAAAAACGAATATTAAAATTTGTCGTATTTACCAACTGGATTTTATTTGTATTGGTTACTATCGGTGGATTTGTTTTACTGTCTAAGTTATTTGCACTGGGCATACTCGCTGGCGGTTTAATTGTAACAGTCAATTTTCATCTTCTCTGGCGAACCTTAAGAAAGGCATTTCAGCCAGACAGGTTGGTAAGTCATCATGTGGTTATTGCCAAATATTATATGCGTTTTTTTATAAGTGCAATCATATTGATGATTTTAATATCGCAGCACTGGGTAGATCCATTAGGATTATTTGTGGGCCTGTCCATTGTCGTAACCAGTATAATGCTGGCCACATTATTTGAATTAAAAACAAATTTTATTACAAATAAATAATTAATAATTTTAAGGAGGCAATATAAGTGGAACATCCATATCTAATTTTTGGAGATTTAATCAACCTGGGACATTTTGGTCATCAGTATCCACATGTGGTATACTCGTGGGTGGTTATGGGAATTTTGGTAATCGTGTCATATCTTGGAGCCAAAACACTTCAGATGATTCCTTCAAAAGGGCAAAATGTTTTGGAAGCACTTGTTGGGGGGATTGAAGACTTTATGGTTGGCGTGACAGGCGAGGAAGGGCGATGGCTTTTTCCGCTGGCAGCAACCATTTTTATTTATATTTTTATTTGTAACCTGGTGGGATTGATTCCTGGTTTTTTTCCGCCAACTGCTAATTTGAATACAACATTGTCATGCGCATTGGTTGTCGTTGTTTTTACGCATATCATTGGTATTATGTATCATGGGGCATCATATGTTAAACATTTTATGGGGCCTGTCTGGTGGATGGTTCCAATCATATTCCCCATTGAAATCATCGGCCATGTCGCACGAATTTTATCGTTGTCCTTTCGTTTGTTTGGCAATATGATGGGACATGAGTTGGTATTGGCAATCTTGTTTGCATTGGCTGGAGCATTTTTTGCGCCTTTACCTATTATGGCGTTGGGTATATTTGTTGCACTGGTTCAGGCATTCGTTTTTTTCTTGCTGACCATTATGTATTTTTCAGGTGCAATGGAGCATGCCCACTAGACACTGGATTTTATTGATCTTGAAATACGAAATTTCTTGATCTCATTTATAATTTTTCCTGCCAACTGTATGATGGCAGGTTGAAGAAGCCAAATATTTAACTAAATTTTTAAGGAGGATTTATTTCATGGAAGCAGCAGCTTTAACTTTTTTTGTCGCTTGTGTAACAGCAGCCGGTTTTGGCATTGCAATTGCAGCCTTTGGTTGTGGTATTGGACAGGGCCTTGGCCTGAAATCAGCGGTTGAAGGAATCGCCCGCAATCCTGAATCATCAGGTAAAGTAACAGTCACTATGCTGATTGGTCTGGCAATGATCGAATCACTGTGTATTTATGCTCTGGTTATTTCGCTGATCTTGATTTATGCGACACCCATGGCAGAGACAGTAACTAAATTGCTCGCTCACTAATTAACAGCGACAATGTAATTTAACATAAAAGGGTAATAAACGTCATCAACGTTTATTACCCTTTTTTTTTGATTATGAGTATCAATCATCAATACATATTTCAATTACTCGTTATTGGAATGGGTGGGTTCGTTGGCGCGACACTGCGCTTTATTATCAGTACACACGTTCAACAATTGAACAAGGGCTTCTTCTTTCCTTGGGGAACATTGACAGTCAATTTATTGGGTTGTTTGATAATCGGGCTTTTGCTTCAACTGAACGAATCCTGGCAAGTTTTCTCTCCTGAAGTCAAAAATTTTATTTTTATTGGTTTACTGGGATCTTTAACCACCTATTCAACATTCAGTAACGATGCCTTTAATTTGCTTATTGAGCATCGTTATATGGTCTCAATGGTTTATATGACTTCACAGTTATTCTTAGGACTTTTTGCTGTATTATTGGGACGTTTGATGACCCAATTTATTATTTGTAAGATATTCTAAAAGGGAACATTCCTACTTTAATCTTCATATTCCGGTTAACTAATTTTGAGTACTATTTGAATGAGGTTGTGTATCCATAAGTTAACTCGCTTTTATACTTGACTATACACTATCTTCCAATTATGATTCTTAATGATTTATTTAAAAAAAATAATGACCTGTTCTAAATCAAATTATAATTTAGAGATGAAAATTCAAAAACGTATCAAAAGATTTTTAACATTTATTCTATTAAAAATAAAAGGCCAGGAACCTGTACGAACCGGTCAATGCAACCAGTGCGGTCAATGTTGTCAGTCTTTTCGAGTAAAGTCTGATGGGAAATGGATAAAGACACGTTCTCAATTCCAGCGTTTGATTCAACAAAAACCAGATTATTCCCGATTGATTTGTAAGGGTGAAATTGATGGGGATTTATATTTTACCTGTTCATGGTTAACAACTGATGGTATATGTAAAGATCATCAAAATAGACTCCAGATTTGCAAAGAGTATCCATCAACGACGAGATTCTACACTGGCAATAAAATGCCTGATTATTGTGGATTTTCAATTGAGGCGGTTGTGCCTTTTGAAAAAATTTTGGAAAAACAAATAAGCATAGGGTAAAAACAAGCTAATTATCAGCATGAAGGAGAAATATATGAAGTCTATGGGATATACAGCTTATAAGGATTCGGAAACACATTTCACTGATAATAAAGGAAAAATTCTTTCTTTATTGTTTGAAGGTGCGATCCGATTTACACGGTTTGCGATGATGGGAATGGAAAAAGCAGACCCACGTATTAAAGGAGAAAACATTTCAAAGGTGCTTGCCATACTTACAGAATTAGATTGCGCATTGGATCATGATCAGGATAAAACACTGGCAGACAATTTGAATGAGCTTTATCAATACATGATGAAGCGCTTGACACAAGCCAATTTTTATAATGAACAAAAGGCGCTCATTGAAGTTAACCAGTTATTATCTGAACTTAAAGATTCTTTTGACAGAGCCATTGATTCCATCGCTGTAGAAATGGAATCAAAAAAACTGACTTCAGAAAAGAAAAATGATTCTGCCGATAAAGTCAGCCTGGCAATATAAAATTCTTTCGCTGTTTTCTTGTGGCATCTTGATGCAAGCATTTCTGTTCAATTCAAGACTTGTCTCTCTGGTCTTACTCAAATTGTAGAAAGGACTATAATGTATACACCAAGTTTACAACAAACATTTGAGAATGAGATAATTGATTATATCCCGCAAGTCCCTCGGAAACCCTTTTTTCAAGAAAGGGAATCAAAACCATGCTTTTTTTTTCAAAACAATGCAGGTTTAAGGATCAGTAAATCTGATTATTGGGAAAATTATTATCATGATAAAGCGTTTCGATATGAATGGAATAATGGAATACTGGAGGTTAAAGATATGCCAACTCATATCAGCATTATCGCATCTACGTTGGGAACCCCAAAATGAACCTGTTCAGGATGAACACGCTATTTTTCAAATATTCCCGAGAAAGGAGATTAAAAAATGAAGAAACACTTTCTATTTATCTTAATGGTAATTTTGATTACCACAACAGCGATGGCCGCTGGTAACGAAAAAAAAGTTGCATTGGTCATGAAAGCCCTGTCCAATCCTTTTTTTATAAAAATGGAGGAAGGTGCAAGACTGTATGCTGAAAAGAACGAAATTCCTTTTGAAGTTTTTGGCGTAGAGAGAGAAACAGAAATCAAACGACAGATTGGCATCATTGAAAACCTGATTGCCAGAAAATATGGTGCCATTGTTATTGCCCCAACAGATTCAAAAAAATTGATTCCTGTTTGTAGAAAGGCCATGGATCAAGGCATTGTGCTTGTCAATATAGACAACCCTTTTCACGAAGATACCATGAAAGAAATGAAAATATCCATTCCATTTGTGGGATCTGATAATTATCAAGGTGCCAGTCTTGTCGGCAATTATCTTAAGAAAAAAATGGGAAGCAAAGGTCGTGTGCTCGTTATTGAGGGCATTAGAGGGGTTGAGAATGCTGAATTAAGAAAAAAGGGTTTTATTGACAGTATTACTAAAGACTCTACGATTAAGATTGTTGATAGTCAAAGTGCAAACTGGCATACAGATGAAGCCTTATCTGTGGTTACAAAACTCATTCAAAAACATACGCAGATTGATGCCATTTTCTGTGCAAATGACAGTATGGCCATCGGTGCAATCCAATCACTGGATATGTTTGGGCTGACTGGCGACATTTTAATTGGCGGCTATGACAATATTGAAGAAGCCCGCCTGGAAATGCAAAACAAACGCATGCATGCCACTGTAGAACAACATCCAGAAATGATGGGGGAATATGGTGTTATGCTGGCTGCTCAAGGAATGCAAGGCAAAACAATTCCCCAATTGACAAAAACCCCCCTTGATCTTATCACCTGTGATTGCTTTGATAAAAAAGTATCGTTATCACTGGCAGATGGCACACCTTTTTTTAAATCACTGATTGAAGGTGCATCTCATGCTGCAGCACTTTTTGGCTTGCAATTAAACACCACGATTGCAAATAACGATGATGCAAGGCAACTGGTTGATATTCAATCTTTTATTGAAAAGAAATCAAATATTATTATTATTAATCCCACCCATGCTGAAAGCGTTTCACCGGCAATTGAATTTGCACATGCCGAGGGGATTCCGATTATGACTGTGGATCGAAAATCTGCAATACCTGAAAAAGTGATCTGTCATATTGAATCCAATAATCAGGCTGGCGGACAAATGGCTGCAACTTTTATTGCACAAAAACTGAACCAAAAAGGTACAATCCTTGAACTCGAAGGTTCCCCTGGTACATCAGCGGCTCATGATCGCGGCAAAGGATTCAATGATACAATCAAAAAATATCCTGGTTTAAAAATTGTTGCCAGAGAGGTGGCTTTTTTCAATCGTGATAAGGCGCGTGATGCTATCATTCAGGTTTTGAAAAAAAATATCACGGTTGATGCGATTTTTGCTCATAACGATGAAATGATTATTGGTGCGATTCAGGCATTACAGAAAATGAACAGACCATTGCCTGTGACAGTTGGTTTTGATGCTATCCCTGAAGCCATCGCGCTGATCAAAAAAACTCAACTCTCTGCAACAATCGCACAAAATCCATACAAAATGGGTTTTTTGACCATCAAAAATGCAGCACAGTATTTTCAAGGATATTTAGTTGAACCTGTTGTTCTTGTAGATTTACTGGTAATTGATCATTAATTGGAATTAAAATGATTGTCAGCACAAAACAACGTTTTTATCTAATTGTTGGTTTGCTGGTACTGATCTTTTGTGTGGTATACATTGAACTGGCTCTTTTTATCAAAGAATTATCTACCGGTGCAGAAAAAGTACAAAAGTCAGCCTATATTGAAAAAGATATACAGAAAATCAAACAGGACTTCTGGAAACTTCGTTTTTGGGAACGTGCGGTACAAACTCAGAGTCATGACAAGGCTGAGCAGCAATTTGGTATAACGATTCAGCAGATTCGTGAACAACTGGATAACTTTAATGCCAAACCATTTGATCATGAATTTGCTGGAAAAACAGAACCGGTAATTGAAGTGCTGGCACGTTATGAAAAAGCATTTAATCGGCTGATACAGTTAGAAACAGATCAACGTTTGTGTCGAACAAAGGTTGATTCCAGTTTTCAAGTACTCAGTTCTTCCATTTTACGAACCAATGAATTTACATTGCTTAAGCCGCTCCTTAACCTGGATCGCTTTTTGGATCGTTACATACATAATAAAGCCAATTCCGAATATCAGGCCTTGCAAATGGTCTTCTCATTTTTTTCAAAACAGCTCGAAAAGACGGATATTATGGATGAACGCATGGATTCCTATATCCAGAAACTTGGTAAACTTATCAAAAAATATTTTCAGATTGAAAAAGAAATGCGGGTGATTAATCATCGCTTTGATGACTTAAGCCATGAGTTAATGGATCGCTTTTGGATGATTTCCCAAACGGCTGAAAATTTGGGAATTCAAACCATTAAAATGGGAAATCGACTGCAAGAAAATATTTTTCGGTGGATGATTATTTCCATTACAATTTCAGCCATTACCTTATTGTTCATTATTGATATTATTGCAAGAAAAGTAATCAAACCCATTCGACGCCTGTGGGAAGTAGTCATGCAGGTACAGGCAGGCGATGAACAGGCACGTTTTCATTCCAAGTCAAAAGACGAAATTGCACATCTCGGTTTTGCTTTGAACAGTATGCTGGATACAATTAATCAGCATCGCTATCGACTGGAAGAAATTGTGAATGAGCGTACCAAAGAACTGACAAAGACAAATGATCTCATGCGCCTTGAAATTGAGCAAAGAAAACAAGCGCAGGAAATGGCCGATAAAATGGCCTTTGAAGCCAAGGTTGCCAATCAGGCCAAAAGCGCTTTTCTCGCCAATATGAGCCATGAAATTCGAACACCCATGAATGCTGTGATCAATATGACTGATTTGGTACTGGATACTCAGCTTGATGAAAGTCAACGTGAATTTTTATCTATTATTAGAACATCAGGAAATTCATTGTTGGGCATTATCAATGATATCCTTGACCTGTCAAAAATAGAATCTGGTAAACTGGAACTGGAACAGGTTCCTTTTTTTGTACAGGATATTTTTCATTCAATTGCAGATATGTTTCGCGATAAGACTTCTCAAAAGGGCGTGGAGTTAGTGATTCATATTGCCCCGAATGTTCCGAACAATCTGCTTGGTGATTCCCTTCGACTGAAACAGATTATTGTCAACTTAACAAATAATGCCATTAAATTTACGGATCATGGAGAAATATTTATTCAAGTCATGGTTGTCCAGCAAAACTCTCAGAAAGTACGTCTGGTTATTTCTGTCAAAGATACAGGTATTGGTATTTCAAAAGAAAGTTTGAAAAAACTATTTGATCCTTTCACGCAAGCTGATAATTCTACAACCCGAAAATATGGCGGGACAGGTCTCGGTTTGACCATATGTAAGCAACTGGTTGAATTGATGAAAGGACAAATATGGGCAGAAAGTATTGAAAATAAAGGCAGCACCTTTACTTTTACAGCCAGTTTTGGGCTTCAGTCATATACAGAACCTGCGCCAAACTTGCCTGATATTCAAAACAAGCGAATCTTGATTATTGATAACAATCCACATGCATTGATGGCTATTAATGAAATGATCCAATCTTATGGCTGTATTACTGAGACAGCAAGCTCAGGTGATGAAGCCATTGCCATTTTTTATAGTATGACCCATGAAAAACGCCCTATTCATATTATTTTCATGGATACGCATATGCCAGATTCCCGAAAAACACTGGATAAAATGAAACAATCTCCTGAAATGAAATCAATACCTGTGGTCATGATGGGAGATATGCACGATCAAAATGAATATGAAGATCTGGCAACAGAATTTATTCTCAAACCGCTTATGATGCGTCGTGTATCAACTGTACTTCAAAAAATTATTTCAGGTAAATCGCTACCACAAGTTATCTCTCAACAGCCTGCGGAAGAGGATGATCAACAAACATATGATCATATTGCCATTCTGCTTGCTGAAGATAATATATTCAATCGTCATGTTGCCCTTGAAATTCTCAAAAAAGCGACTTTTACGCAGGTGGATACTGTTGAAAATGGCAAACAAGCCATTGAAGCCCTTCATAAAAAACAGTACGATATTGTTTTGATGGATGTTCAAATGCCCGAAATGGATGGATTGACTGCCACACAACTGATTCGCCAGCAAGCTGCATGGAAAGATATCCCTGTTATTGCCATGACTGCCAATGCGCTGAAGGGCGACAAAGAGCAATGCTTTGAAGCTGGTATGAATGACTATGTGTCAAAACCCATTGATCGCAAAGCATTTATTAAAACATTAAAACAATATTGTAAAAACGAAAAAAGGCTTACAACAAAACTGCTGTAAACCTTTGATTTCATTGAGTGCCGCGGAATAAAAATATATCAAATTTTGCTTTGTCCATTTTTTACATTAAAACCAGTTTATCTTTAGATATAATATAATAATAAATATTCATTATATTATTGTTATGGCAGGCAAAGAAGGAATCTACCATGAACTTTAATATTTATCGTACAGTTCACGGATTACAACAACCTGATTTTTTTGGGGATAGTAATTTTAGTTCCTTCTATGATTGCTATAACAATAGTGCAATGCATAAAAATTGAAGGTGTTTTATTTGAAAATAGCTTTTTCATGGTAACTAATTCATCTTATTCATCTTTTTCAGCGTAATCCTGGTTCAAAAAAAAGGGAATGCGATCTATTAATGGGGAACTTATTATCCGAGATTTCCTAAGCCCAGACTCTTTATCGATATTGTTCTAAAAAAAACACCCTTGAAAAAATTTTAAATCTATAATAAAATAGCCTCTAAAAAATTACCATATTTTTATAAAACAGCCTCTAAAAAATTTTGGAGTAATGATGTACAGGCATGCAATCAACTATCTCAAGCACTGGAAAATTAAAAACAATCGAAAACCATTAGTTATTCGTGGCGCACGACAAGTTGGTAAGACATATCTCGTCAGAAAATTTGCCAGAGAAAATTTTGAAAGCATACTTGAAATTAATTTTGAAAAACACATTGACCTTGCTGATCTATTCAAATCGAAAAATCCGCGAAAAATAATTCAACTTCTTGAATTACAATACAATCATTCTATTATATCCGGTAAAACCTTATTATTTTTTGATGAAATACAGGCTGCTCCTGAAATTTTTTCATCATTACGATATTTTTATGAGGAATTACCTGATTTGCATATTATTTCTGCAGGCTCACTTCTTGAGTTTGCTCTTGAATCACCAAAATATTCAATGCCAGTTGGACGCCTGGAATATTTGTTTTTAGGGCCGATGCAATTTGATGAATTTTTACTTGCTGCCCGAGAAGATAAACTTTACAATTTCCTTCAATCATATCAAATACACGAATCCTTTTCCGAAGTCATTCATAACCGGCTGATGGGTTTATTCCGCCTGTTTTTGATGACTGGTGGAATGCCCGGCCCGCTTGGTGCTTATATTAAAAATGAATCCTGGCGAACATGTGAAGAAGAAAAAAATGCATTATTGCTGACATTTCAAGACGATTTTAATAAATATGAAACAAAAATAACAAATCAAACGCAACAACTTCAGCTTATTTTTAAAAAAGTCCCTCTGATTGTTGGCACAAAATTTAAATATGTTAACATTACCCGCAATGAAAAACCGAATGAAATTGCAAAAGCCCTTGATATGCTTTGTATGGCCAAAATTATCCATCGGGTGTTTCATACATCTGGCACTGGCGTTCCTTTAGGTGCAACGATAAATGATAAAAAATTCAAACCACTTTTTCTGGATGTCGGTATTATGTCCAGTGTTTGTGGTTTAAATCTTCTTGATTATGAAAAAACAGAAGATGTGATGCTGGTTAACTCAGGTGCTGTTTGTGAACAGTTTATCGGCCAGCATTTGTTGTTTTCCAGATATTTATATCAAGAACCTGAGTTGTATTACTGGGTACGTGAAAAAAAAGGGGCATCTTCAGAAGTAGATTATTTGATTGCTGAAGGACCTAATATTATTCCAGTTGAGATTAAGGCAGGTAAAACCGGTTCTTTAAAGTCGCTGCACATGTTTATCAAAGAAAGAAAATCCCCACTCGGGATTAGATTCTGTAGTTCTCTTCCCTCTTTGTTTAATAATGAAACAGTCGTGATTAACAAAGAGCAACTGTCATATAGGCTGTTATCCTTACCATTATATATGGTGGGCCAGTGTCGTAGAATGATCAGGGAAATTTTAACATAAAAATTATAAATTAAGAAAAAAAAATATGAGTTATATTCAAACAACAAACGTAAAACTACACTATGTTGAACACGTTAAGGTGATAATATTGTCGTTTTTATCCATGGTAATCTCGCCTGTGTGAATGGGGTTGTGGGCTTAGCCCACTTTAGAAATCTAATTCAAACGTTCTGGCTTTATCTGCTATCGGCATTCCATTTTTAGACAATCCACGTATCGTATAATATTTTTGTCTTGAATTTATAAATTCTGAACGTCTTAAGGGAGGTATATCAATACCATGCCCGCTTGAACCGGGTTCATTAAAGAAACGCTCAGGAAGATCATCATGGATGGCACAAAATCCATTCAGAGCATTCATGATACGTTCATGATATACAATTCGTTCGCCAATTGTTTGTAGCATTTTCATATTAGAAGATACACCGGTAACTGAAGAATATATCTGAGCATATTCTTCAAGGCTGACAGCCAGAAATACAAATTTGCATGCAATTAATGAATCAACACATGCAAAAGCATCTTCAGCCAGTTTGATCATTCTTGCTTTTCCACTCCAGGAAAATCGGTCTGTAGCAGATGGTTTTCGTAAAATTTCATGACTGATGGGATAAGCACGCAAGTGACATCCGCCTCGCGTTGATGTTGCATAGGCCAGGGCCATACCATAAGCCCCACGAGGATCATAAGCTGGAAGCTCCTGGGATTTGACAGACATGGACAAATTTAGTTTTTTTGCCTGACAATATGTATCAGATCCATCAGCCAGCCATGCGCCATTGTTTTTTTTGTATGCAATATCATGTAACAGTTGAAGAATTTGATCACTGTTAAAATGTTGATCAATGCTTTCTGCATAGGCCGAAATTGTTGCAGCAGATGAAATCGTATCCATTCCCAATTCATTGCAAAGCCGGTTGGCTTCAACAACCATATGAATATCTGGATTCTCATTCAACGCACTGAAATGCGACATGGTTTCAAATTCTGGCAGAACATCCGGGGAGTCTTTCATTTTTCGTTTGCATAGAATATGACAGCCTTTGCAACCAGACTGCCTGGTGTCATATTGTTGATATGAAAAAGCATTCATATGTGCAGCAATTTCAAAAAAAGTTTTTTTGAAATTGCGCGTTGGCATCATTCTACGAACATGAATCAAGTCAAATAATGCGCCAGTACCATAGTACATCAATCCCTGCTCTCCAGAAATAATGGGTGATGCTGATGTCAATCGAAGTGCATCCTGACGTGCCTTTTTCAGTTTTTCATGGTCAAAAATTTTTATGCGATAGCTGCCCTTCACTGTAATGTATTTTATATTCTTGCTGGAAAATATTAATCCCAGGCCATTTCTACCGGCGGCATGATGGCGATCCACCATAACACAGGAAAATCGAACATTGTTTTCAGCCGCCGGTCCAATACAGGCAACAGCACCTTTTTGTTTAACATGGTTATATACCTGAGACGTTGTCCATCCAGCCATTGATCTGGCAGAGATAATTGTGATCGCCTGATCATCTATTTCAATGCCACTCAAATTATCTGATTTGCCAGATATAACCAGACCATCGAATCCTGCACGTTTAAGTTGTCTGGCAAATCGTCCCCCGACAGAGCTATCACCGATTGTACCGGTTAAGGGAGAACGAGACATAATTGTCATTCTTCCGGAAGTAGGTGAATTGGTTGCAGTTAATGGACCTGTAAAAATGCATAAAGGCATTTGGGGGGAATCCCAGGAGGAGGTAATAAATGGCCTTAAATAATAACCTGCCAGACCGCGCCCACCCATCCATTTTTCGTAAAGCGATTGCGGTGGATATTCTACTTGAACATTTTTCGTTGTTAGATTAATGTGGGCAATTTTTCCTATCCAGCCATACATTGATTGGGCGGGCTCCTTATTGATTGAAGTCTGCTGAATATTTGTAGTTGCGTTTTTTTGGCGCATAAATTCTCCCAAAAACGATTCTTTATGCTTCTTTCAGCCGTTGGGAAGTTTTGAAATATGATTAAATGTTTAAAAATTTTTCTCTTATTATACTTGATAAAAAATACAAATACAAGTATTGGAAAACGATTTGAACGATGTTTATGATCTGTTAGAGTATAGAATGTAATGCGGGGTAGTCGTTGTTTATACTTATTTATTGAGCTTCCCTCAACATATCAAGACATAGGAAGTTTTATTATGGAAATTCTAATTTTTTGTGCCTGTTTTGCAATTATTGCTATTGCATCCAAAGAAATTGGACACTCTTTACTGCAAAGAGGTCTGCCATTGATCAGTGGTTTTCTTTTTACAGGCATTCTTACTGGCCCCTATATATTAAATCTTATATCTTTTGAAGCGATCCAGCGCTTACAATTCATTGATGAATTATCTTTGGGATTTATCGCTTTTGCCGCAAGCAATGAATTACACTTAAAAGAGCTTAAACAAAAATTCAAGAGTATTGCATGGATAACCACTGGAATTATCCTTTCAACTTTTATTTTATGCACTGTTTCTGTATATTTACTATCGGATTGGATTCCATTTATGATGCATATGCCTGAATCAAGTCGATGGGCAATTGCCATATTGGCAGGTGCAATCATGGTTGCTCGTTCGCCATCATCAGCTATTGCAATTATTAACGAATTGCGTGCAAAAGGGCCTTATACAAGCACAATACTCAGCGTAACAGTCATTATGGATGTATTGGTGATTATTATTTTTTCTACCAGTTCATCGATCGCTGATGCCATATTGTTGGGTATACCTTTTAATATTGGTTTTATCGTTCTGCTTACATTTGAACTATCTGTCTCATTTTTTTTAGGTTATATACTGAGTCAGTTTATCATCTTTTTTTTAAGATCATCCCTGAAGATGCAAATAAAAAAATGGATAATATTATTTTCAGGATATCTGGTTTTTCTTTGTTCAAAAGAAATAAAGCTATTAAGTCATCAATATCTGCCTGTAGAGATATTGCTGGAACCTTTGTTGATCTGTATGATTGCTGGCTTTTATGTCAGTAACTTCAGTCGCTATCGTCATGAATTTTCTCAATTACTTGATGAAATCTCAGCCCCTGTTTACATTGTTTTCTTTACAATGACAGGCGCTTCCATGTCATTGGATATTTTGGCAAAAACCTGGCATATTGCATTTGTATTATTTTTTGTTCGGTGTGTGGCGTTGTTTATTGGAACTTATATGGGCGGAATGCTAGCCAGGCATTCAAATGAGATGAATCGAATCGCATGGATGGGATATGTTACGCAAGCAGGTGTTGCGCTCGGTCTTGCCAGGGAGGTTATTGTAGAATTTCCTGAATTTGGTTCCTCATTTGCCACGATTATTATTTCTATTGTTGTATTGAATCAAATTGCTGGACCACCGCTTTTTAAACGTGCAATCAAAAAGATGAAAGAAGATAAACCCCGTGCAACACAGGTAGAATTTGAAGGTGTTCGAGATGCTTTTATTTTTGGTACGGATGGACAAACATTTGCGCTGGCACATTCATTGATATCTCAAGGATGGCAGGTGAAAGTTGCGTGTGCCATGTCCTATACGCTTGAAATAGAAAATCCTCAAATAAATATTATTCGCTTTTCTCATTTCTCACTGGCAGAAATGCAAAACATTCAGCTTGAAAAAGCGGGCGCTATTGTCGCCATGATGTCTGATGAAGACAATTATCAACTATGTGAACTGGCATATGAACATTTTGGCACAGAAACCTTGATCGCCAGGCTGAATGATCGCAATAATTATCCAAAATTTCAAGCATTGGACGTACTGATTGTTGATCCAGGAACTGCTACTGTTAATCTATTAGATCATTTTGTTCGATCGCCATCAGGCGCATCTCTTTTGATGGGTCTGCACACGAATCAGAAAATTATTGATATCCAAGTAAGAAATCCAGAACTTTTTGGCGTTGCTATTCGAGATTTAACATTACCTTTTGATATCATTATTATGTCCATTCGTCGTCGAGGACAGGTTATTATTCCACATGGTTATACTGCTTTGGAAGCCTTTGATCTGCTTACTGTTGTTGGATCATTGAGTAATATTAAGCAGATGGCATTTCAATTTGATTTGCACCCGGAATATGCGATGGTCAACTTTGTTGAAAAAGCCAAAGCAAAACAACTGTCTGTACCAATATGTGAAAATGAAGTACGAAAAATTATTGAAAAAACGACCCGATCTACAGAAGGACGATTTGAAAAACTCATATCAAACAGTCAAGTTCTTGACATACCTGAAAGTATTGACATTAAGTATTTTTTTGAAAAGGCTTCACATGTATTATCAAAAGATTTAGCCATATCTTCTTTAACGCTATACGATTTGTTAATGGAAAGAGAAAAAGAAGTCAGCACAGTACTGGCACCAGGTATCGCATTGCCACATATCATCATTGAAGGAGAACAGCTTTTCAGTATTCTAGTTGTCAGGTGCAAAAAAGGGATTGTTTTTTCAGAATCCAAACCACGCGTATATGCTGCTTTTGTGCTTGTGGGTACAAGAGATGAAAGAAATTTTCATTTGAGGGCATTGTCTGCAATTGCCAAAATTGTTTTATCGCCAAATTTTGAGAATCGTTGGAAAAGAGCACGAAATGAAAACGCTCTAAGAAATGTTCTGATTCAATCCAATCAATGTACGTCCTGAAAAGAATCTGTTTTTTTGGGCTTAATTGTCATTCGAGTGCGCGATCAATTGCATTGCCCCTATGATATCAGATAAGCTATTTTGATTATCATGGTTAATATCATAAAAATTAATCATGTCTGTTTCTGAATTATTTGAGAGAACTTTCAACATGTGAATGATCACTGATAACGAAGTGTTCAGGAGTGGCATAAGCTCAATATCCAACCTCAATGCATAATCATCTGTTACCTGGATATCTGTCAGATGTTTTGTCATATATCCATCAGCAGAAATAAACAGATTGTATGCACCTGGTAATAAAATACGATGATAATCACCAACATCAGGATCGGTATAAACTTTAAAGTCGTTTCCTTCAACCTGAACACTTGCAAGCACAGGTTTTCCTGTTAAAGAATCAGTGATAATCCCGCGAATGCCCTTTTTTGCCCAAATAAAATAATTTAGCATGGCGTCTCTATTTTCATTCCATAACTGAGATATTTGAGAAAAGGCAGGCCATTTTATGTCATACAGTTCAACTGTAACTTCCATGCAACCCATCCATACATAACTCCAATCCTGCATGCCGCCATTCACCTGATACCATGCGACACCATTTGTTATGCCCAAATCAAATTCAGTACTGTTATAAATGGTTGGATTATATTTGGCATAAGAAAGTGACATTTCTCGAAATAAATCATCATCAGGTGATGCGGAGTATTCGGCATTAGGATTGAAATCAGAATCATATGGATAATTAACAAGGGCTGCACCTGAATGAAAATTGACAGAAAGCACAGATGAATGCGCAAATTCCCAATTCATCACATGTTGAACTTCAATGGCACGTCCTTTTGTAGAATTATTGTTGTCTTTGACTCTGTCTGGAAAATTCCGATTGAGATCAATTCCTTGCCTGTTAAAGCGTTGTTCATGGACATAGCCGTCAGGGTTCATCAACGGCATGATCCAAATTTCGAGGTCATTGACCAATTTAGAGATAAACTTATCTTTTTGGTAATTATGCAATAAATCATCTATTAAATTCAGACATAACATGGCACCAATTGGTTCGTCGCCATGCATGCTTGCGATGTATTTCACTTCAGGTTCGTCTTCTTCAAGGGCAACATTATCGGAAATCTTTATAAAATACAAAGGACGTTTTTCATATGAATTTCCAATATAATACAACTGGCAAATACTTGGAAAGTCAGTTTGAAATGACTGTAAAGTTTTGTTAATCTCTTCAAGTGAGGGATAACCATAAATACTTTTTTTGTGTCTATTGTGGGGCAAAACCCTGTAATACAATTTCATATTATCTAATATGGAAATTTTATGAACAGGGATGTGTATTATGGCACTGTTATGGTGAACCTGGTCTATAATACATCCAATCTGTGTGAGTATAACAATTTGCTTCCGAGAGATATTATTAACAATAACTTTTTGATATAAGTCAGTGTCTGCGAAAACTATAGCAATTGTTAATTGTATGGACAAAACATAGTATACAATATATTTTATCGCTTTAGTGTTTGTTTTTAACATAAATACTTTGTCAACCTGTCCGATTTTTGAAAATGGGGAAGTTATTCTTCGAGCATCCCTAAGTTGTTTCTTATATCAATACAATCTCTTTTAACTTTTATTACTGGTGCTTTCAAGGTATGTAAACGATGTCCTAAAAAGTGGATTGGCTATTTGTATCATCATAAATAACCTCTTTTTAATCAATCTATTATCAACGATCCATTTTAAGATAAAAAACACAAATACCACAAACTGATTATTGAGACAAGTCATGAGTGAGATTGAACTAAGGGCGAATAACAAATAATTCAGTTGCAAAATTGAAAAATATTGCTTATATCAAATAATAATGATTCATCAAGGAAAAAGTGTGATTGACAAGTGATCGTATTTTGAAATAATAAAAATTGTCAATTGATAATCATGAGACTAAATTATAAATGTCTTTGTTTAAGGAGATATCATATGAAATTATTTACAAAAATATTTATACTGTATAGTTTGCTTGCAATCATTCCGGGTTGCGCGGTTTTAATAGACTCCCTGTTTTCAGGATCCCCAGTCTCAGATAGAAATCGTCAGGAACCGGTTATTCTTAATCCAGTAGATTATGAACCTGAATTATTGGTTCAGAAAGAGCCTGTTACAAATATAGAACCGTATCTCAGTAATCCTAAGTTAGCAAAAGAGCCTTCTCCCCCTTATTCTAAGAATATTCAGCCCACTCCTGTTTGTACGGGTGAAAAAGTTTCAAAATATTGGCATGAACTGAATAAAGTTGTTGTTGTAACTGATGTGTTGAATGTTCGAAGTCATTATGGAATCAATCAACCTATCATTGGTGGGGCAAAACGTTGTGAACACTTGATCGTTCTTGATAAACATGTGGAAAGAATCAAAGGTAATAAAAAAATTAGAAGCAGAGGATGGCTTAAGGTGAGATCTCAAAAAGGTACAACAGGTTGGGTTGCAGGTTGGCTCACTGAATATATTGGAAATTAGTATAATTTCCCAAAACATTTTATTTTTGGTTATAAAACAGTTAATTATAAAGGTATCAAATGAAAATAAAGGTTTACTTAATAGCTACTATCATTTGTCTTAGTTTTGTATTTTTGGCAAGTGCTTCAGATGAAGAAGAATTTGATGCTTTTTTGCGTCAACAAAATGAAGATTTTACTTCATATCTCGATGAACAAGAAAAGGACTTTGAAAAATTTAAAGCAGATATTATGCACAAATGGGGAGAATTTACTGGATCAACCCAGAAAGAATGGGTTGTGTATGAAAATGACAAGATGTCTCGAAGTCATATTGATTTTGAAAAAGGGACCGTCACCATTGATATTTTAGTGCCAGTTGAAGAAAAAGAGCCGGTAAAAGTTGCTGAGAAAAAAATAAAAAAACAATTGAAACAAACTTTGTCTGATAATTGGCCTGCTAAAAAAAATCCACTGGCTGATCAAATAATGATTGAAAAGAAAGAACCTCTTTCAAAAAATAATGTCGATAAATTTGTGAAAAAGGAACTGAAAAAGAAAATTAAAATAACGACATTACCGCCAACTAAAGATAATGTTCAGAAAAAGAAAGTTTCGGTTTCGTTTCAATTGGTTCCCAATCATTTAAAAATTCGGGCAGAGCGTTATAAACCGAATGTTTTAAAATATGCATCACAAAGAACGATTGATCCAAGTATCGTTTTTGCTATGATACATACAGAATCGTGTTTCAACCCCATGGCCAGATCTCATATACCGGCTTATGGTTTAATGCAAATTGTGCCATCATCTGGCGGAATTGATGCATATCAGTTTGTGTTTAATCAAAAGAAAAAGCCTTCAGCAAAAATGCTATATCAACCTGATTTCAATATTCGACTCGGGGTTGCATATATTGACAAAATTAAAAATGTATATTTCAAAAAAGTTGAAAATGAAACATCTGCATATTTAATGACTGTTGCTGCGTACAACACAGGTATTGGCAATGTTTCAAAAGCATTTACAGGAAGTACATCAATTACGCCCGCAGCCAAAAAAGCAAATACGATGACCCCCAAACAGGTTCATCGTCAATTATTGAATAATCTTACATATGATGAGCCCAAACATTATATCCAACGTGTTTTTGGGCGATCAAAAATGTATCGTTAGCTACACATTAATTTCCAAGGAGATCGTTATGAAAAAATCATTTTTTATGATTGGAATTATCTTGACATGCATCTTTTCGCTTACAGCATGTCAAACACCAAATGCCCCCTATGCACCATCAGCCTCACAAGGGCAACAAGCTCAATGTATCCCTGAATGGGTTAAAAATCCAAAAGATCACCCTGATGCTGTATATGGTACAGGTAATGCAAGTCTTCGTAATCATGCGCTGACAATGGATGCGGCTGATGGAAGAGCCAGACGACAAATTGTCAAAACAATTAAAACCAAAATTGATGCACGTTTTAAGGATTTTATGCAGGAATCTGGCGTCGGCGAAGATGCTCAGTCTCTGCAATTTGTGGAATCCATTAGCAGACATATTTCTAGTGAGACCTTGCATGGATGCAAAATCGTTCAACGTGAATTTTGTCCAGATGGAACAATATGGAGTTTAGCAATGCTTCCAATTGGCGAAGTAGAAAAAATTAAGTCCATTACAAAACAAAAAACAAAGGATTTTGTCATGGACAAAAAAGCACTATATAACGAATTTAAGGCAAAACAAGCCTTTGACAGTTTCCAAAAAGAGTTGGATACGATGAATTTTTCAGAGTAGAAATGAATTCTAGTTTTCATCAATCTTAGGGCACTCTATTCGTGTGGGTGCATTCCCATAAACTTATCCTTTGGAAATGCACCCATTCGTTTTTTCAAAGAATAAGTACTGAATCAAGAGCAAAGCAATGAAATTTTATCAATTATTATTAATCCTTATTTTAATACTTATTCTAAATGTACATACCTCATGCAATCTTCCTGCTTTAAAGAATGTCAATACAAAAGATTTCTTTTTTGGAAATAAAATAAAACAACAAAGTCATAAAACACCTAAAAAGAATGATACTTATTTTAAACTCCCGGCATGGTTTGTTGATAAACCCGAAATTAATGACATCAACTTAGCTTATGCTTATAGTGCCATCTATTATAACAAAAGCATTGAAAAACAGAAACTACTTGAAAGTGCAGCAAAAAATATTACAAAATCTAAAAAAGTTCTGGTAACTGTTTGTAAAAATTCCACGCAACAAACAGGTAAATTTATTGCACAGACAGAAGTGGATGAGTCTGATGTAACAATTGATGTATCCAATCTGGAAAAAGACTATTCAATTATCAATCGATTTGAGCTTGAAAAGGGCGTTTTAGCGTTGGCAGTAGAATCTTCACAATTAAGAAAAATTCCTCCTGGACTAATTCGTACAAATACTGTGAATCTAAATATTCAAAAGCCCCCAGAATGGGCAAGTACACCACCTGTAAAAAAAGGGTATTTTTTTGGAATTGGTACTGCACAAGACCACTCATCACCACAAAAAGCATGGATGGTTGCCGAAAAAAATGCGCGTGCTGATATCGCAAAACAATACAATATATATGTGCTTCATTCCAGAGATGATTATCAAAGAGACATGTGGGAATGGATGACTTACAATGATCAAACGATTGCGTGTGTCTGTTTAAAAAATGTTTCAATTATTAAGCACAGTTTTTATCAAAAAGATAATACCTATTACGCCCTTGCACGAGTAAAAGATATAGATATTGAATAATACAATCTCAGGATAGATCTTTAACACCTTGAAATTCTTCCATTGTTGCACATCCTTCATGATTTATATCTGCTCTTAATAATGTCTTAATAATTGTCAAAACGATAATATGAATATCGATAACAAAAGACTGATTATCAACATACCAGACATCCAGTTCAAACTTTTTTTCCCAGGAAATTGTATTTCGTCCATGAACTTGTGCCCATCCAGTAATCCCGGGTTTTACATCATGACGTCGCATTTGTTCAGGTGAATATCGATCAAGATAAGACATCAATAATGGCCGGGGACCAACAATGCTCATATCTCCTTTTAATACATTAAAAAATTCGGGCAATTCATCAAGAGATGTCTTTCGTAAAAAATGGCCCAGTGGTGTAAGGCGATCTTTATCTGGAAGTATATTTCCTTTGTTATCTGTTGTATTTCGCATGGTTCGAAATTTTATCATTTGAAAAGATTGTCCTTTTAAGCCAGGTCGCATTTGACGAAAAAAAACACCTTTACCCATAATAAATCGAATCAGTATTGCAACAAGTATCATTATAGGTGCACAAAAAATGATAAGTCCCAGAGAGAAAAAAATATCAAAGCATCTTTTAGAAAAATTATATACTGGCATAAGAGTTCTCTATCCATTTTATCCAATTTTTTGCTAGAATATCGCGATCGAATTGCGATTCAGCGAGTTTTCTGCTATTTTGCCCCATTTCTTTCAGGCGATCAGGATGATCCACCAGTGTAATAATCGCCCTGGCAAAGGCATTGGGATCATCTGGTGGAACAGCACATCCACACTGATATTCATTGATCAATCCAGCCAACCAACCCGGATAGTTATTGATGACCGGTAAGCCACAGGCGATGTAATCAAAAAACTTGTTGGGAGATGTTCCATAATAGAATGCGGGGACATTAGCCAGGATCATCAATCCGATATCAGCCTGTTTTAGTTTCTCTATCAATTGCGTTTTAGGGATCGGATCATGAAAAACACAATTATTCAGATTTTCATTACTGGCACGTTTTTGAAGCATTGGTTTTAGTTTGCCATCACCAATGAACATCAAGCAGATATCATCACGCCCCATTTTTTTTAGCACAGCAGCTGTATCAAGAACAGCATCCAAACCATTGGCAATACCATGTGCGCCAGCAAACACTGCTGTAAATCTTTTTTTATGCAGATCATAGTTTTTTATTGGACCGATCAATTTAATATCGCATCCATTGGGTACCATTGTCACTTTGTCACTGGTAATACCCAGTTTTTGTATTCCCTGGACAATTCCAGGAGACAAACCGATACACGTTTTAGCACTATGATACGAAACCCACTCCAAAACATGCATGGCAAAAAGAACCCAGGGATTTTTGATAACACCCATTTTTTTGGGCAGTTCAGGCCAGAGATCTCGAACTTCAAATACAAATGGTTTTCGACGCAAAATGGTGGCTGCAATTCCAGGAATTCCAGCAGTGAGGGGCGTTGATGTTGCAAAAACAAGATCATATGAGTGTTTCAGCGCCCAAATGATGCTTTTAACTGCAAATCTTAGAAAAGTAATACTTCGCTTTACAAAATTGTCTTTATTGGAATAAGGTAGATGGAATTCTACAACATGGATTCCTTCAACAATTCCATTGCGTTGACCATCGACAAAGGGACCATTCAGACCTGTATGGCCTATTTCGCTGGTTCCACAAACCATTGTTACTTGATGGTTATTACGTATCAATCGACGCGCCATTTCATAGGATCGCGTACCCGTCGCACCTTGTGGTGTTGAAAAATGCTGGTGATAATACAGGATGTGCATATATTTGTTTTCCTGATGATTTTTGAGCATTCCTTGGGAATGCTTGAAACTAAAAAACGTTCATTCTCAGCCTCTGCTGAATATGGTTTTGCCTAACATATTATTTTTAAAAAGTAATTCTTTTATTTGCCACAGCATTTTTTAAATTTTTTACCGCTTCCGCATGAGCAAGGTGCGTTTCTACTGATTTTTTTTGCTGTTTTCGTTTTAGTTTTCTTTTGCGAAAGCATTTTTTCTTTAACAGTTTTTTTGAAAAGTTCGTAATGATGTTTTAAACGTTCCACGTACATTTGATCTTTGAGTATTAACTCAACAAGTTTTAGTAAACGCGGTGCATATTTAGATTGTGAGTTAAGAGGATCAAGATATAATTCGTTATTATCCCATCCGAAACTAATAGTTGCCAGCATTTTCTTTTTTGCAACTTCTGGACAAAATATACTAATCATGACTCGGCGGCAGTCACAGTCTATATCATCACAAAAAAATTCAAGTAAAATGTATTCACCATTCGGTAGAGATTTATCATCTCCTTGAATAGTAATTCTTCTTGTTTCCGCTTCGGCTATTTCAGGTAATACAGAATAAAATGGAACCATAAAAGATTTTCCTGTAAAGACTAAATCATTTAAATGTTCGGATAAGTCTATAAGTATAGACATACACACAAAATTTAGGCATCCTTGATATTTGTTGGAAAGTAGGATGCCTAAAATGGGATCAAGCGTTAGAGTATTTGCATCTTATTAATTGAATTGAAAGGAGGCCGGGAATCAACTGTCTCCAATCAATGCCACACATTGTGCAGCTATTCCTTCTCCTGTACCAATAAAACCAAGATTTTCTGTTGTAGTCGCTTTAATATTAATTTGATCTGGCATAACAGCCATTATCGTCTCTAAATTTTTTTTCATTTTATTGATGTATGGCGCCATACGGGGTTTCTGCGCAATGATTGTACAATCAATATTTCCAATTTCGTAATTTTTCAACTGTATTTTTTGAACACATGTTGCAAGTAATTTAAGACTGGAGATGTTTTTATATGATGGATCTGTATCAGGAAAATGCATGCCAATATCACCCAATGCAGCCGCGCCAAGAAGCGCATCACAAATAGCATGACATAAAACATCAGCGTCAGAATGACCCAATAATCCTTTATCATAAGGAATGGTGACCCCACCAAGGATCAGTTTTCTATTGGGAACAAGACGATGCACGTCATATCCCATTCCTACACGACAATTCATTCGCCTCCCAGTATTTTTTCAACAATGGCCTTTGAAATCATATAGGTTGGTTTGATACCTTCATGTC
>Ga0272440_1000328_pt1 | contig 40300 bp, 5 predicted proteins | sample SSMMMBAug17_FD_192440 | JGI IMG/M metagenome (GOLD analysis project Ga0272440, IMG submission 192440) | Marine sediment archaeal communities from Little Sippewissett salt marsh, Falmouth, MA, United States - SSM-MMB-Aug17 | ecosystem: Environmental > Aquatic > Marine > Wetlands > Sediment ...
GAAGAAGATGAATAAGATGAAAAAAACACTTTTAATTCATCTTATTCATCTTCTTCAGTGTAATCATGGTTCAAAAACAAAATGAGCAATTATTAAATGAGGAACTTATTTTTTGATTATTCCTTAGCACGATTTTTGGATGATTATTTTTTTCCACGTCCTTAAACATCCAATTTTTAATTTAATTGAGCTTTTTGACACAAACTAATTCTGTAAAATTGGAGCAATTTTTTACACTTCATGCAAAGAAAATCATTTTTTTTTCGAGGTCTGAATCTTAATGAAATTTATATTTTTTTCATGTATATTTCATTAAAAAATAATTCATAATCATGTTTTTGAAAGAATAGAGAAATACAATCAATTTTCAGGAGCAATAATGAAATGACACCCCAACCCTTTCATCTCATACAATGCCCTTTAGAGGGAACTAACCTTATTGAAGCCAGTGCTGGCACAGGAAAGACTTACACTATTTGCAGTCTCTATGCACGGCTGGTCATTGAAAAAGCATATCCTGTTTCGGATATTCTTGTGGTGACTTATACTGAAGCAGCCACCGAAGAATTGCGGGATCGGATTCGAAAAGTTCTTTATGACATACATACCTTGTATGTCAACTATTTGAAAAACAAGAACTTTAAAATATCATCCTATGATCCCTGGATCATTGATATGTTTGGCCAATGTCCACCCACATCAAAACGCGTTCAGTGCCTTGAAATGGCCATAAGGAATTTTGATGAAGCCGCAATTTATACCATTCATGGGTTTTGTCATCGTATTTTGAAGGAGCATGCGTTTGAAAGTGGGGTTATTTTTGATGCAGAATTACTGACTGATATTTCTCATATGATTCAGGATATTGCAGATGATTTTTTTCGACACCATATGTATGAAGCTTCATTGTTATTTTTGCAGTATGCATGGGAAAAAGGGCATTCGCCAGACATGATTCGGAAATGGACCGAGTATGTACTTCAATCTCCATTTGTTAAGATTTCTCCGGATATCACCTGCCCATCAGATGAACTTATTTTGGATCAGGAAAAACACTATACCGCCTATTATGAACAGACCTGCATTATTTTTAACAATTATTACAATGAAATAAGTGATTTATTTATTTATGATAACAGATTGAGTAAAGTGATATATCCGTCGGCCTCGATTCAAGGTTATTTAGACCAACTCAATGCTTTTTTTTCTGACTCCCACTATACTAAACTTCCGATTCAATTAATTGAAAAATTTATGGCCAGTGCGATCAGAAAGAATACCAAAAAAGGATTAGACCCTCCAGAACATCAATTTTTTAATATTTGTGAACAACTGATGGATTCGTATGCAGAACTGGAACATCTCTATCAGAAAAAAATGACTGCGATCAAAAAAAGGTTTATGGAAAATGCCCAGCCTGTTTTATTTGATCAGAAAAAGAAACTTCAAGTTCAAAGCTTTGATGATTTACTGCATTATGTTTACAAAGCCCTTGAAAATAAAGAACAGAGTCTTTTGGCCAAAAGTATTCGAAAAAAGTACAAGGCGGCTTTAATTGATGAATTTCAAGATACTGATCCCATTCAATATCAAATTTTTGATACTATTTTCAATCATACAGATTGTATTTTGTATATCATAGGAGATCCAAAACAAGCGATTTATAGCTTCCGAGGGGCTGATATATTCGCGTATCTGAAAGGCGTTGAGCAGTCGGATCAACAATTTACTCTGTCAACCAATTGGCGTTCCAGTCCATTGCTTGTGGAGGCGATCAATGCCATTTTTTTACAAAATCCTGAGGCGTTTGTGTATGCCAATATGCAATTTCAGCCGGTTCAATCTGAACTTCCTCAGGTTCAGATGCAGATCGCTGATGAACCGCAAGTGCCTTTTCAATTATTATATATTGAAAATCCAGAAACCCCGACAAAAGCTTTGAACAAAGATCATGCCAGGTCAATTATCTGTAATGAGGTTTCGGATCATATTGCAAAATTGCTTCAACTGGCCAGAAATCAAATGGCATTGCTCGAAGGAAAGCCCATTCAACCAGCTGATATTGCAATTCTGGTTCGAACCAACTTTGAAGCACAACTCATGCAAATGGCACTGCAAAAGTGTGGAATACCAGGGGTGATATATTCAAAAGAGCGGGTATGGAAATCAGAGATATGCGCAGATTTTTCACAAATTATTGCGGCAGTTGCCGATTTTCAAAATGAACAAAAATTGAAAAGTGCGCTGACATCTGCATTGATCGGCATGAATGCGGATGATCTGCTTGATACAATCGCTGACAGCAATCGTTTTGATGAATTGATATCGCGTTTTCAATCGTATCATGACTTATGGCAGCACAAAGGTTTTATGGTCATGTTTCGTTTTCTGCTATCTAAAGAAAAGGTCCGCCCGAATATTCTTTCTAAGAAAAATGGCGAACGATTACTGACAGACCTCTTACATATTGCCGAACTTCTTCATCAAGTGGATAAAGAAAAACAGCCCGGCATGTCTGGTCTGATAGAATATTTTAATCGGTATCGCTCAGGAGAACAAGCCGCCAGACATGAATCACATATGCGCCTGGAAACTGATGAAGATGCTGTTAAAATTGTGACGATTCATAAAAGTAAAGGGTTGCAATACAAAATTGTGTATTGTCCATTTCTATGGTCAGGTGCAGAGCTGGATAAAAAAAGACCTTTTGTGATTCATGACCCTGAAAACCAAAATAGACTGACCCTACCCATCACTGATGAAGAACGTAAACAATGGAGTGCATGGGCTCACACAGAATATCTGGCAGAAAATATGCGTATTTTATACGTGGCATTAACCCGAGCGCAATATCAATGTTATCTGGTTTATGGAAATATCAATCGTGCAGAAACCAGCCCCTTATCCTGGTTAATGCATGGAAAGGAATGGATTCAAAATGGAAAAGTGCCTGATAATATAGTGCATCTGTTAAAAGAAGCAGGTTTTTCAAGAAAGAATACCTGGCATGCATTTAATGAATTAAAAAAGAATGAATTCATTCAAATTTGTTATCAAAAATGGCCATTACCCGATATTTCCTTATCCAATGGGGACGTTGTTTCTGAAAACCAAAAAGATTCGCATGAGCTGACCTGTCTTGATCCGCGTCAAATTATTGATTCTACATGGAGAATTACCAGTTTTTCTGCATTAACATCAACCATCAGCCATGTATCTGAATTACCAGATTATGATATTGTTACCAATTCACATCCAAATTTGGAGCTTCATGCAGAAAAAGCCCCACCAAAACCCATGTCTATCTTTGCCTTTCCAAAAGGTGCCAGACCCGGCACCTTTCTTCACGAATTACTGGAGCACGTCGATTTTGAAAAGTCTGACGATCTGTTTATTCAACGCCTTGTGTCAGACAGGTTGGCTGAATATGGCTTTGATTTAAAGTGGGAAAAAACCATTACCACCTTGATTCACCGAGTCAAATGGGCCTGTCTGTCGAACTCTGATCCTGATTTTCGGTTATGTCGTATTCAATCAGATTTTCAAATCAATGAATTAGGTTTTTATTTTCCAATCAGAGATGTTCAACCCAACAGAATAAAGTCGATTATCGATACAGTCCCATGGGTTAGGCGATCAAAGGTGAACCTCTATCCTTTGGAAACGTATCAGGTGAATGGCATGATGAAAGGTTTTATTGACCTTATTTTCTCATATAAAAATAAATATTATATTTTGGACTGGAAATCTAATTATCTGGGGCCTGAACTCAAAGATTATAATCAATTATCGATGAAACGAGCAATTCTGGAGAACTATTACATCCTTCAATATTATATTTATACCATTGCCTTGCATCGATATCTTGACCAACGAATTGAAAACTATGACTATGAAACATATTTTGGAGGCGTTTATTATATTTTTCTACGCGGGCTGGACAACAAACATTCGGGCAAATATGGCGTATTTTGGGATCGCCCCACAGTAGAGACTGTAACAGCCCTGGATCAATTTTTTCATAAAGGGCTGCGTTTTTTTTTTAAGCAATCCGCATTTTTTTCACAAAAAAGCTTTGATTTTTGATACGTCTTCACTCTGGCACAACCTTTGCTAAATACTAACAATGAATTATACATTCAATGATCTAAAAATCATTCAATGTGCTATGTTATGATTATTACAAAACAAAAGTAAAGGTATCGCTATGAACGCAGTTATTCTGGCCGGTGGAAAAGGCACGCGGATATCGTCAATATTTCCAGATATCCCAAAATCCATGATTCCTTTTCAAGGAAAACCCCTCATGCAGCATCAGATAGAACAGCTTAAACAATATGATATCCGAACCATTCATATGTGCCTGGGTTATTTATCTGATTCTATAACAGATTATTTTGGTTCAGGAATTCAATTTGATGTTGAACTGGATTATGAAATTGAAACCACACCACAGGGGACTGCTGGCAGTCTATATCGTCTTAAAGATCGATTGGATAAGGATTTTTTGGTCATCAATGGGGATATCATTTTTAATGTTAATTTATATAATCTGTTTGATTATCATCGAAATATGGGAGGCATTGCAACCCTGACCACCCATCGCAACCCTCATCCACTGGATAGCGATATTGTTGAAACCGATGAAAACAGCTCAGTGACAAAAATCCATGTTCGGCCTCATGCCCCTGATTTTGAAACCTCACATCTGGCCAATGCAGGTATTTCTATTTTTAAACCTAAGCTTTTTGAATATATCATTCCACAAAAAAAACAAAACATTGAAAAACATTTAATCTCTGCGATGTTGAAAGATAGTCAATCCATCTATGCCTACCAGACTGATGAATACATTCATGATACTGGCACTGTTGAACGATATCACCAGGTGGTTCAAGATATGATGAATGGAAAACTTTGTTTTTACTAAACGAACACCATTACCCTTCCATTAACAAATCATACAAACTATCCATCAACAAAATATCAATAGAGGCACAATACTTGCAATATCTGAGTCTTATGATTGTTTTTTTTTGTATTTCCACAATTTTATTCTAATAAATTCAAAAAATTATATTGTTACTAAAAGAGTGGCCTATGAATGGGCACTGTTTTTTTCAAATGAGAAAGATTGACATATGAAACGTTTCTCTTCCTTAATGGTACAAACATTGTTAATGTTTGGGTTGATAAATCTTTCGTTTCCAACCGCATGGACTGATTCTACTATATCCCATGACGCCTATTATTATCCTGCAATTGAATCTGTTGGGTTTATTCGTAAGGATCGTGTGCCTGTAGCTGGTTTCATTCATTCGAGTGATCATAACCAGGTGATGATGGGATGGAATCATGTGATTTATATCAAACCTTACCCAAAACACGTTTTTAAGAAAAATGACCTCTTTGTTGCGTTTCAGAAGGTTGATGAGGTATTTTTTGAAAATCGATCTGTCGGATTTCATTATCAGGTGAAAGGTGTGATAAAAATCATTTCCCAGACGCCCCAATTTATTCGGTGTGTTATCGTAAAATCCTTCCTTCCCATTCGAAAAGGCGATTTGATCAAAACTTACAAAAGAATAAGTCCATATATCCCAATTTTAAATGATAAGCCTTACATTCATGCTCAAATCATCGAATCATCAGAAACCAAGCGGATGATCGGTACTGGAGATGTTGTTTTTATTAATAAAGGGCATGAGCACGGCGTTCGTCCGGGAATTTTTTTTGACATATTTGAACATCATGAACGAGATTTTGAATTGTCCAGAAGAACTGTTTATACTGATCCATCAAAATCATATTCTTCCGGAAGATTGTTGATTCTAACTACAGATCGCGAAACTGCCGCTGGATTGATCGTATGGGCTAAGAATGAGTTGTTAATGGCTCATCAACTAGATGTTCACTAATTAAAGAAAATCAGAATAGAAGGAGTCTATTGTGAAAAATCAAATATTAAAAAAATTGATACTTTTTTGTTTGATCATGGTTCTTTGCACCTTACCCATTGCTTGCGGTTCAGGCGGCGGTGGGGACGGTTCTGAAGGTAGCTCAACAAATACTGATCCAGGGGGCAATAATGAGCCAAACTCAGGTTCGAATGTTAAAACCATTACCGTTGAGGCGGATAAATATAATATCCTGGCATCTAATTCCAACTCTGCACAGATTACTGCGAAGGTGAAAGATATTAACAACAATATATTGAGTGAAGTGCTGGTCACATTTACCACAACTGCAGGCAGTATCGGGCAGCCAGTCCAAACAGATTCGAATGGTGAAGCGGTAACAACATTAACGCCAGACAATAATCCATCCGGTAGCATTGCCGATAAAATAGCCAAAGTTCAGGCATATGTTAATAATATTTATTCCAATACAATTGAAATAACCTTTACATCAACGAAACGTTATGTAACTGGCCGCGCGTATGATACATTTGGAGAACCGATTGCCAATGCTTCAGTTGCTGCATTTTCTGAGTACACCCAAAATGTAGTGACTGATGAAAATGGATATTATCAAATGTGGTTGCCTGAAGGGGATCACACTGTAGTTATTACTCATCCGGACTATGCAGAGAGTTATCAAAGTGTTTTTATTGCTGATGATGATCAACAAGTGCAAAGTGATGGACTTCTCATAAAATCCAACGTTTCCAGCACCGGTCATTCCTTTAATGATGAAAAAACATTTTACTCCAATACGATTCCGAATAAAGGGAGGGCATCAATCACAATTCCAGTGCAAAATCCCACGACCATTTTAGTGAACAATCAAAATACCACCAGTGTTCAAATTGCTATTGAATATTTTGAAAAAGAACAGATTCTGCCTGTCCCATTGCCCAATGCATCAAATTATGAACGTTCCAACTTTGTTGATGGCCAAACCCCCAGTGTTGTGATTTCAATTAAACCCGGTACCATGAAATTAAATACCAAGGCAACATTAAGCTTACCCAATCCTGATGGTTTAACAGACAAATCCAATTCGATCTTGCATTATTTACCTGATCAACATAAATGGATTGATATTGCACCACTGGATGGCACTCCCAACGATCAAGTCGTGGAAATATTTGAAGGCGGGATTTATGGGTTGTTCTTTAATGAAGATTCAAAAAATAAATTCAAACTGGTTCAAGGGCGCACCGAACAACCAAATTCCTTTGTATTTATTGGTGATAAAGTTGTAGAAAGTAATGATAGCGGATATTTTAGTGCAAAGGTGTATCAACAGGATCTTGTGAAAGCATATGTTTATGATCCTAGTTCACAGTCTATTACTGAAATATCAGTTGATACCAATGGTGGCAGTGATGAACCGGTAGACGCTTTTGTTGCTGATATGTCTTTGAGTGCTGATCCTGGAAGTATTCATGCGGATGGCAAAAGTTCATCGGTGATTACAGCCTTGCTCAGAAATCACAATAATAATCCTGTTGTTGGGGTGAATGTGGTTTTCAAAACCTCAGATGGAACCATACAGAATATGGCGACAACAGATCAAAATGGTCGAGCTTCTGTATATCTGTTTAGCTCTGAGGTGACACATGACGTGATCGTATCTGCCAAATACAGCACATATGAAGATTCCATCACAGTTAAATTTGTCGATCCTCCCTCTGCTGCCCCTGACAGTATATCAATTGACCTGTCACAATCTGTCATTCAGACTATCTCTCAATCAGCTTTTCCAAATTATGCGTTTATTACTGCATACATCTCTGATGTCAATTCAAATCCAATTAAAGATGGGACGCCTGTATCGTTTAAAACCACGATCGGCGATATTGATACTGATACTGATGGTGTTCAGACATCGTTCACCGCATTTACCAGTAAGGGCAAAGCTGTTGCGACAATAACCAGTCCGAACAAATCTGTTGGTGTTGCGACAATTACGATTTCAGCTGGCATCATTATGCAAGAAACTTCTATTACGATTGCCCCGGGTCCGGTCCATGAAATTCGGTTTTCTGATACCCGTTTTAATCTCATTGCTGATGATTCGAGCCATATTACATTAACAGCTCTGGTCTATGATGAAAACGAAAATCCATCCATTGATGGAGAAACCATTTCTTTTATCTTAAAGAAATCAATGGTTGACTATGGCAGTTTGTCATCAAAAACAACATCGACTCAAAATGGCGTCGCCTCGGTAATTTACAAAGCAGGTTCCCAATCTGGAACCATTACAGTGACAGCAATATCTCTTTCGTCCAACAATACCATAACATCTGTCAACAACATAATTATTAGGTTAACCGATGCCCCTATCAATCAAATTCGTCTGGCAACTTCAGCCTTAACCCTTGAGCCCAATGATACGTGTATTATTACTGCTGAAATATTAAATGAAAATAATGCGTTAATTAATTATGATAAAAAAATTAGTTTTTCAACATCAATGGGGGATATTGATGATGAGAATAATTTAAGAGATGGTGTTCAGCAAAAAATTGATGTTTTGTCCCACAATGGTATTGCAAGGGCTGTTTTGAAAAGTCCAAGCAATATTCAGGGGCTTGCCACAGTAACAGCCAATGTTGATGATCAGTCAGACAGTGTTAATATTCAATTTGTCCCCGGTCCTGTCGCAACGATTCAGCTGTCAGCCGCTCCAAAAACAATCAATGGTGATGGTAAAAGCCAAAGCACGATTTCAGCATCAGTGACTGATAGGAATGATAATCTGGTTCTGGATGGCGAGCCCATTCATTTCTTTTCATCTGATGCGCCTGTTGATATGACCGCATCCACCCTGAATGGCATTGCAAAATTTACCTATCATTCAAGCATTGGTGCCAAAAAAATTGCCATTACAGCACGCTCTGAAAATGGCATTACGAATGTGATCAATATCACTCAATCCGCTACGTTGCCTAAATATATGTCTTTATCTGTATCACAGGTCACTGTTAAATCGGATAATTCTGATCAGGCAGAAATTATTGCAATTGTAAAAGACGAAAACAATACAGTGGTGCCTGGCATATCGGTGCTATTCAGTGCAGACGGTGGTCAATTACTTAAAAGTCAGGCAGTTACAAATGAGAAGGGACAAGCTGAAACCTATTTTTCTTCAGGCTCAGACAACAAAGCCAACAGGGAAGTGACAATCATTGCTGAAGTTGAATCCGGAACTCTTCAACGAAAAATTCCTATCAAAATTGTTGGATCAAGTGTCAATCTGTCTATTGATAATTCAATTATTACGAAGGATGGTAATGTCAAATCGAATGTTGTTGCCACAGCCATTGATGCCGGAAATGTCCCTGTTTATGAAGTTCCATTGACTTTTGCAGTTCACAAATCTTCTGAAGGAAAGGGAGATATTACCCTGAAAATCAATGGAGAATCATATTCTGAAGCCCAATTAAATGATCTGACAGTCAAAACAAACACCATTGGTGAGGTTGAAATTGTTGTTTCAGGAAATAAAGGCACACAGGAAGGGTTGGTGTATGTGGATCTTGAAGTTGGTGCCTTGGGATATACTGCTGTTCAACAATTTCAACTCAAAGAAACAGGATATACTGTCAGTTTTACGCAACCTGTTGAGGATCTTGTGACATACATGGTTGGTGACACACCCGTTCAACTAATTGCTACTGCAAGTCAAGGGTATACCTTAATTTTTTCAACCTCATTGGGATCATTTTCCAATGGGTCGAAAATTCAGGAGATCACCTGTGACACCGCCGGAATCGCATCAACAACATACACTGCATCAGTCGCAGGGCTGGCATCCATTCAAGTGTATGATCAACAAAATCCATCCATTTCAGATTCAATTAAAGTTGCTATCGTTCAACCTCCTGAAAAAGCAGCACAACTAACTCTTCAAGCCGATCCAAAAGTCATCGGGCTGAGCACAGATACAATTAAAGATACGTCAGAAATCATTGCAAAGGTTTTAACCAGTGAGGCATCAGGAAGTCAGGTTGTGGGCAATGCCACTGTTATTTTTTCAATTGAAAATCCAACAGGTGGCGGAGAATTTATTGATCCGGTCAGTGTTCAGACAGATAGTTCGGGGCGCGCAAAAACGATATTTACTTCAGGAACGTTAAGCTCTGATGCAAAGGGCGTCAAAGTCATTGCTAAAATTCAAAACAGTCATGTTTCACCCAAAGAAGTCAACATTACCATTGGGGGATCGACTTCATCCATGAGTATTGGCACAGCCACTGAATCCAAAGTATTAAATCCAACGACCTATGCAACTCCCATGTCAATCATTGTTAGTGATTCCAATGGGAATCGAATGGCAAATACCAGAATATCATTAAGCTTATGGCCAATTAGATATCGTACCGGTTATTGGCAGGATGAACCAGACTGCAAGCCCATTATTACAGGTTCCTTTGCCAATGAAGATGCCAATCAAAATTTGATCATGGATACTCCGGCGGAAGATGTCAACAAGGATGGACAGTTGACCCCACCTGCCTCTGCTGCTGGAAACGTGCCCCCAATTGTCACCACTGATGAAAATGGCGTGGCGAATTTTGATCTGGTTTATTTAAAAAGTAATGCTGTGTGGATTGTCAATCGACTTGAGGCCAGTACCATTGTTCATGGGTCTGCCACCACAGAGGTGCTCGACTTTGTCCTTCCATATGTCATTACAGATGCTTGCTTTTTGGATGCATCCCCATTTACAAATAAAGACGCTGTTCTGAAACTTGAAAGCATGACATTTAAATCAACTTCAGAAACCATTATTGCCGATGGTTCAAGTAGTGCGGTATTAACTGCCCGGCTGTTGGATCACAATGAGTCAGAAGTGATCGATAATCAAGAAATCACCTTTTCAACAACAAGTGGTTGTCTGACAAGTGCTTTATCATCAAGTGTTTCTGATGATGAATGCCAGCAAAGCATTAGTATTTATAATACGATGGGTGTGATACAGGTAAAGCTTTTTTCAGCGAAAAAATCGGGTAATGCCACTGTTACTGCAATGGCAGAAAATGGTGTTAATGGGGTCATTGGCCCGATTTCGTTCATTCCAGGCCCACCCAATAGAATCATTATCGTTCCAGAGCAAAACACATTGAACGCTGATGGAGAAAGCAAATCAGCCATTCGGGTGAATGTATTGGATAAGACAAATAATCCAGTTGCAGACGGTGAATCAGTTCAGGTAGAGATTGATCATGGCAATTTGGATAAATTTCTGGAATATACCCAGGATTCACTCGTTACCTTTGAATTTACTGCACCAGGATCTATTCCCTCAGAAACATATGCAAATATTACAGTAACCACAACCAATAATGTCTCCAAAACTGCACGCATATTGCTCAAACCATTTGTAAGGAGCATTGATATCAAGAGTGAGCGCACGACCATTCAGGCCATCGAACCTTCAAGGATTACCGCCACTGTTAAAGATTCAAAAGATATACCCATGGCAGGAATTCCGATAACATTTCAGGCATCAGGTGGCAATATTGGCACCCAATCAGAGGTTGTTGAAACCATTGTATACAAAATTACTGATCAAAATGGACAGGCATCGGTCCAGTTTTCTCCGATCAATCGTCTGACTGGAGAAAGTAAAGTTTTTGTAACCGCCGGTTCAGTTACCAATGAGACAATTATCACAGTGGCACCAGGACCGGTTCATACGATTGCCCATGTCACTGCAACGCCTTCTTTTATAGATGCGGACAACCAGAGTACATCGGAAATAACTGCGATGGTTCTGGATCAACTGGGAAACCCAGTAGCTGATGGCCAATGGGTTCAATTTACGCCATCAGTAGCAAACGCCAGAATATATCCAACCAATGGACTGATATCTACACAGGATGGCAAAGTCAGTTTAATCTATACGGCTTCATCAAAAATAGGGCAGATATTTATTGAAATGTGCTCAGTAAGTCACCCTGATATTTGTGAAACCGCAGAAATTAATCAAAAACAAGCGCCAGTGAGTAGTATTAATGTGTTTAGTAGCGATGCTGTTTTAATGCCTGGCGAAACCTGTGACATTAACGCACACTTAAAAGATGCTGGCGGGCAGTTTGTTGCCAGTGATGTTATGGTGATTTTCCAAAGCACGATTGGCGATATTGATCCCAATAAACCGGGGGTTCAAAATGCGATCATGACCAAAGCGATCAATGGGGTGGCATCAACCATTCTCAAAGCGCCAACCAATATTTTGGGCACAACCGATATCAGTGTGCTGGTTGATAATTTTTCAGGCACTGCAAAAACATCTTTAAACATTATTCCTGGTCCAGTGGCTCATATCAATCTTTCAGCTGAACCTGGAACGATCAATGGTGATGGCAAAAGTCAAAGCGTCATATCAGCGTCTGTCAGAGATAAAAATGATAATCTGGTTCTGGATGGCGAGCCCATTCATTTCTTTTCATCAGATACATCTGTTGATATCACCGCTTCAACATTGAATGGCGTTGCAACATTTATGTATCATTCTAGTATTGGCGCCAAACAAATTGCAATTACAGCACTCTCTGATAATGGCGTCACTCAAGTGGTCAATATCTATCAAACAGCCACATTGCCCAAATATATGTCATTATCTGTATCAGAGGTGACAGTGAAGTCTGATAATTCAGATCAGGCAGAAATTATTGCGATTATAAAAGATGAAAGCAATACAGTGGTTCCAGGGATCACTGTGCTATTCAGTGCAGATGGCGGACAGTTAATCACAAGCCAGGATTCGACCAATGAACAGGGACAGGCCAGCACCCGCTTTTCTTCTGGCACTGATAACAAAACCAATAGAACAATTACCATTACTGCTGAAGTTGAAGGCGGCATCCTCAAACGCGAAATTCCAATTAATATTGTCGGCTCAAGTGTGAATCTCGATTGTGATAATTCGATCATTACAAAAGATGGGAATGTCAAGTCAAGAATCGTAGCATCAGCCATTGATGCCGGCAATATGCCGGTATTTGATGTACCATTGTCTTTTGCAATCAGAAAATCATCCCAAGGAAAAGGTGATATCACCCTGGAAATTAATGGAAAATCATATTCTGAAACCCAATTAAGTGGCTTGACAGTCAAAACCAATACTCTGGGTGAGGTGGAAATGATCGTTTCAGGCAATAAAGGAATTCTTGATGGTCTGGTTTATGTGGATCTTGAAGTGAGTGCATTGGGATATAGGGCTGTTCAACAATTTCAATTAAAAGAAACAGGATATACTGTCAGTTTTACTGAACCAACTGAAGATCGAATTAATTACATGGTTGATGCAGCTCCGATTCAATTAATCGCCACAGCCAGCCAGGGCTATACCTTAATTTTTTCAACATCTCTGGGTTCATTTTCCAATGGCTTAAAAATACAGGAAATCACTTGCGATAATTCAGGTATCGCTTCAACAACATATATGGCATCAGTTGCAGGCCTGGCATCCATCCAGGTATATGATCAACAAAATCCATCCATTTCCGACTCAATAAAAGTAGCTATTGCACAACCTCCTGAAAAAGCAGCACAATTAACACTTCAAGCCGATCCAAAAGTCATTGGCCTGAGCACCGATACAATTAAAGATACTTCAATAATTATTGCCAAGGTATTAACCAGTGAGGGATCAGGAAGTCAGGTTGTGGGCAATGCCACTGTCATTTTTTCAATTGAAAATCCAACAGGTGGAGGAGAATTTATTGATCCGGTCAGTGTTCAGACAGATAGCTCGGGTCGTGCAAAAACAACGTTTACTTCAGGCAGCTTGAGCTCTGATGCTCAGGGGGTGATCATTGTTGCCCGAATTCAAAATAGCACAGTTCCTGAAAGAAAAGTCAATATAAAAATTGGTGGATCGACATCATCCATGAGCATTGGAACAGCCACAGAATCAAAAATTCTAAATCCAACGACATACGCTACGCCCATGTCAATTATTGTGAGTGATTCCAATGGCAATCGCATGGCCAATACCAAGATATCTTTGAGCTTATGGCCGATCAGATATCTCACCGGTTATTGGCAGGATGAGCCTGACTGCAAACCCATTATTACAGGTTCATTTCCCAATGAAGATACCAACAAAAATTTGATCATGGATAACCTGGCGGAAGATGTCAACAATGATGGCCAGTTGACACCGCCAGCCTCTGCTGCTGGAAACGTGCCCCCAATTGTCACCACTGATGAAAATGGCGTGGCGAATTTTGATCTGGTTTACTTAAAAAGCAATGCTGTGTGGATTATGAATCGACTTGAGGCCAGCACAATTGTTCATGGTTCAGCAACAACTGAAGTACTCGATTTTGTACTTCCCTATGTGATTACAGATGCCTGCTTTTTGGACGCATCACCCTTTACAAATAATGAATCTGTGATGAAGCTCGAAAGTATGACATTCAAGTCAACGTCAGAGACAATTATTGCGGATGGTTCCAGCAGTGCGGTATTAACTGCCAGGTTACTGGATCACAATGAAGAAGAGGTGGTCGATAATCAAAAAATTACCTTTTCAACAACTAGTGGATGTCTGACAAATTCATTGTCATCAACTGTTACTGAAGATAAATGTCAGCAAAGCATTAGTATCAATAATACGATGGGTGTCATTCAGGTAAAGCTATTTTCAGCAAAGAAAATTGGTAATGCCACTGTCACAGCAATGGCAGAAAATGGCGTCAATGGTGTGGTGGGGCCCATTTCATTCATACCTGGTCCTCCCAGCAGAATTATTATCGTTCCAGAACAAAACACATTGAATGCCGATGGTGAAAGCAAGGCGATGATACGTGTGAATGTATTGGATAAAACAGATAATCCTGTTGCGGATGGAGAATCGATCCGCGTAGAAATTGATCGCGGCAATCTGAATAAATTTGTGGGACAAACACAAGATTCACTCGTAACGTTTGAATTTACAGCACCTGGTTCGATTCCATCGGAAACTTATGCGAATATCACAGTGACCACAACCAACAATGTCATCACAACCGAACGAATACTGCTCAAGCCTTATGTAAAAAGTATTGATATTATGAGTGAACGTAATACCATTCAATCCATAGAACCTTCATGGATTACCGCCACAGTTAAAGATTCAAAAGATATTCCAATGCCAGGGATTCCGACCACCTTCCAGGCAACAGGCGGTAATATTGGAGACTATGACGATATTGTTGAAACGATTGTTTATAAAATAACTGATCAAAATGGACAGGCATCAGTCAGATTTTCACCGGTCAATCGCCTGACTGGTGAAAGTAAAGTTTTGGTTCAAGCCGGTACAGTGAATGCAGAAACAATCATCACTGTTGCACCCGGCCCGGTGCATACGATTGCTCAGGTGACCGCAACGCCTTCATTTATCGATGCAGATAATCAAAGTACTTCTGAAATATCTGCTATGGTACTGGATAAACTTGGAAATGCTGTTGCTGATGGGCAATGGATTCAATTTACACCCTCAGCGGCAAATGCCAGAATATATCCCACCAATGGACTGGTGTCTACTCAGGATGGCGTGGTCAAACTGATTTACACCGCCTCATCAGAATTTGGACTGGTCACCATAGAAATGTGTTCAGTGAGCCAGCCAGATATTTGCGAAACAGCAGAAATTATCCAAAAACAGGCACCAGTGAGTAGTGTTAATGTTTTTAGCAGTGATGCAGTGCTAATGGCAGGCGAAACCTGCGAGATTACAGCATATTTAAAAGATGCTGGCGGGCAATTTATTGCCAGTAATACTATGGTCATTTTCCAAAGCACGATTGGTGATATTGATCACAATAAACCAGGCGTACAAAATGCAATCATGACACAAGCGATCAATGGAATAGCATCAACAATTCTCAAAGCACCCACCAATATTCTTGGAAAGACTGATATAAATGTGCTGGTTGACAATTTTGCCGGTACAGCACAAACATCTCTCAGCATTATTCCCGGACCAATTCACAATCTCCATGTGACAGCATCACCAAGCATCCTTGATGCCACCACTCAAAAAGAAAGCATTATTACAGCAACCGCAACTGATATTAATGGAAATCTCGTTTCTAATGGAGAAAGTATTCGATTTATCAAAACCGGTGCCGGGCATTTATCAGCGCCAGGCGGCTCAACAATTGATGGTATTGCCTCAGTGACGTTATCGGCAGATGCCACTTCGGGAATGGTCACCCTTGTTGCACAATCTGAAAGTGGTGATGTTTCTGATACTGTTTTTATCAATATTTCCCAAGTCATGCCTGCCAAAATGTCTATTTCAACATCAAAGACTTCGGTTAAATCAGATAATTCTGAACAGGCAGAGATTGATGTCATTGTTCTGGATAAAAATAATTTTGTTTTGCCAAACATTAAGGTTGCCTTTGATGCCAGTGGCGGGCAATTAAAAATTGAACGTGATGTTACTGATGAAAATGGAAAAGCCACTGCATATTTTTCATCTGGAACAGTCGATCAAAACAACCATACTGTCGTAATTACTGCCAGTATCAATAATTTGACCCCTGTTCAAATACCAGTCAGAATCAGTGGATCAACGATATCACTTGAGACAGACAACACCAACATCACAGTACCATCAGGCAATTCTCCCATATCCAGCTTATTGGTTGTTACTGTGAAAAATGCTGGAGATGTGCCAGTTTTCAATACGCCCATAACCTTTCAATGGGATGAACAATACTTAAACATTACTGATGCTGATGATGGTGATTCCCTTGACATTTCCGACACACGCTTTACAGATGTGAATGGACAATATATCTGTAGGGTCGAAGGTCGGACAGAAAAGGATGAAGTTAGCCTGAAAATGTTTGCATTAAATGCCGCTGCCGAACAAATATATAAAGTGAGCGCGCCAGGAAATGCCTTTTCTATCATATCTCCAGAGTCATCACCTTATCAACTTCGAGTGGATGAAGCCCTGTCTATTCAGGTGATGGCACGCCCAGCAGGGGTGACAACAGTCGTATTTTCTGCATCAATCGGCGCTTTTGAAAACAACGAGAATGTTTTTGAAAAAGCGGTGCCCCAGGGAAGTGACATTATTGAAACAACATATCAGGCTCCCATGGCTGGCCTGACCACCATTCAAGTGTATGATAAATATCGCCAGCGCATTTCAGATTCTTTAAAAGTAGCGGTCACACAACCAACTGAAAAAGCAGGAAAACTCATCCTTCAGTCCAATGCTTTGGTTTTGCCGATGAGCTCAGGTGGTACACAGCATAGTGTTACTTTAAAAGCCAAAGTACTCACAATGAATAATCAAGTGGTGGGCAATGCACCGGTTGTATTTACCATCTTAAATCCAACAGGTGGTGGAGAATCCATTTCTCCGGTGATTTCATTTACGAATGACACCGGTATTGCAGAAACCTTGCTAACATCAGGGTCCCTAAGTTCTGGTAGTGATGGGGTCAATATTAAGGCTGCAATTGTTGGTAAGCCAGATATTTCAGAAACTGTCAAAATTGTTATTGGCGGTTCAGTGGGGTCCATTTCTATAGGCATTGGAACAGAGGTTCTGGATATTGATTCGACAACCTATTCCCTTCCTATGTCCATTCTCGTTTCTGATGCCAATGGCAACAGTGTGCCAGGGGCAATTGTCACATTGGGAAGCTGGCCCACACAATTCAGAACCGGTCAATGGGGTGAAAATGTTGTATTTGATAATGAAGGCAAACTGCAAACTTTAGATCCTCCCTGTCGTGCATATATTACCGGAACATTCAACAATGAAGATGTGAACAAGAATTTATTGTTGGATGAAGGTGAAGATCAAAACAATGACAATCAACTCACACCACCCAATTCATCCGCCGGAAATTTACCATCCACTGTGACCACCGATGCTTCAGGTGTGGCCAATTTTAATCTGGTTTACTTAAAAATGAATGGCGCATGGATTAAAACTGAAATTTCCGCAAGCACCATTGTGCATGGCACTGAAACCCTGTCATCAGTCAAATTCAATTTGCCGGTATCGGTCCAGGATGTGTGTAATTTGTCGCCATCCCCTTATGCACCACCAGATAATGGTAATCTTGCCGGACAGGTAGAAAGAATATTATTGAGTGCCACACCCAATACATTAATTCGTGATGGACGCAGCAAGAGTACGATTCAAGCCATTGTTACTGATGAAGCAGGCTATCCGGTTGTTGATGGTGAAATGATTCGGTTTAAAATTTCTCAGGGCAAAGGCACCATATCCTCAACATCATCTTCAACATCATCCGGACGCGCCAGTATTATTTATACAGCGGCATCGAACTCACAAAATACCACTCAGGTCGAATTGACAGCCACATCGTCAAATAATAATGTCACCCAGACAGTTACAATCCAATTAATACCAGCATCAATAGAAATGAATGCCGCACCTCCCAATATCCCCGCAGATGGTGAAACACAATCAAACGTTTCTGCTGTGTTGAAGGATGGCAATAACAATCCAGTAATCAATGGTGAAGTCAACTTTTCAACATCATTGGGCACAGTTCAGGCCAGTGCATTTACAAATGAGTTTGGTAAAGCCACTGCCATATTGGTTAGTTCCAAAGAATATGGTACGGCCACAGTTATCGCTGAGTATTGTGGATATACCCGATCAATCAATGTAGTGTTTGAAAAATTGCCCGGAGCTCCGATTCCTGCAAAGATATCCCTGGCAACGTCACAAATATCTGTAAAATCCGATAACAAAGAACAGGCAACTATCACCGCCATTGTTCTAGATAAATATAATTCTGTCCTCAAAGATATCAATGTTATTTTTAGAGCCAGTGACGGCCAACTATCTGCCAGTTCTGTTTCAACAGATGAAAATGGACAGGCAACAACACAATTCAGTTCTGGAGCCCATGATAAAACCAATCGTACTGTCACTGTGACAGCTGAAACCGGAGGTTTGACACCTGTTCAAATACCAATCGTTATCACTGGATCATCTGTTGCACTGGATGCTGATAACTCAAGCATTACCCTTCCAGCACAATCTACAGAATATACACAAATCAGTGCGTTACTGGTGATTAATGTGTTTGATGCTGGCGGCCAGGGTGTGTTTAATACTTCAATAGAACTGAGCTGGAAGGGCACTGGAGATATTGAAATAGAAGATCCATCAGGCGTAGGCATTCCAACAGTTGATGGTTTTAAACTTTGGTCAGATGTGACAGGTAAGGCATCAGTTCTAATCAAAGGTAAATCATCTGGAGACGTTGATGTGACAGCCCATGCGCTGGGAGCAACTGCCAATAAATCTTTTCATGTGAGTGCACCTGGATATGCTTTTGGCATTATTTCGCCTCAAATGGAACCTTATAGTCTGGTTGTTGGTGAGCCTTTACCCATAACTGTTCGCGGAGGGGCGCCAGGAAACTACACTGTTGTTTACTCCACCACCAGTGGACGATTTGAAAACAACGCATCGGTAATTGAAAAAGCAAGCCGTCCTGATGGTCTGGCAACCGCTTATTTTGTATCTGAAAAAGCAGGAATGGCCACAGTCCAAGTGTTTAATAAAGGAAATTATCAAACATCGGATTCTATCAAGCTGGCAGTATTTCAACCTATTGAAAAGGCGAAAAAAATACTCCTTCAATCCAGTTCGTCATCAGTACCAATCAGTAATGGCGGCACCCAAAACACGATTACATTACGTGCGACAGTGACAACTGGATATACAACCAATAACCAGGTCGTTGGTAATGCACCGGTGATTTTTTCCATTATTGATCCAACAGGCGGCGGTGAGTTTATATCACCGGTGATTGTGTATACTGATAATAGTGGTGTTGCCACCACAAGATTTACCTCAGGCTCATTGGGATCTACAGCCAATGGTGTCACCATTGAGGCGGCATTATTGAGTATGACTGACATAAAAGAACAAATCCAAATTGTTATCGGTGGAGTTGCAGGGTCAGTTGCCATTGGACGAGGAACAAGTGGAGATATTGTCAATGTGGGAACATCCGCTTATGCCTTGCCCATGTCTGTCCTGGTTGCCGATGCCAATGGCAATCGGATTGCCGGAGCAGCGGTTTCGTTGAATGCATGGCCAGCCAAATATCATACTGGATATTGGAAAGCCAATATTGTTTATGATTATGATGGTAAGCCATACACATTAAGCCCTGCCTGTTTGCCGGTGAGAACAAGTGATTTTCCCAATGAAGATCTCAATGAAAACCTTTTTATGGACCCAGGTGAAGATTCAAACAATGATGGTGAACTGACCCCCCCAAATTCTGCAGCTGGAAACTTGCCATCAACAGTTATTACTGATGAAAATGGAGTGGCCAATTTTAATCTTATTTATCTCAAGGCCAGTGCCGCCTGGATTACCAATCGTATTCAGGCATCAACCTATGTGCATGGTACAGAAACTGTCAGTTCAATTAGTTTTGTACTGCCAAACCATTTAGAGGATGTATGTAATTTACCCAATTCACCTTTTGTCAATTACACTGGTGCGGTGGATTCAATAAAAGTAACAACCACTCATTCATACTTAATTGCGGGTCACAGCGGTATTATTTCAGCATTTATTAAAGATGATGAAGGTGAATTAATTGCAGATGATACTCCTGTCTATTTTGTCGCATCCGGTGGAGATATCAATAAAGAACTTCCAGGCAATCAGCCCACATATTCGACAAAAACTTATGGCGGAATTGCCAGTGCAACACTCGTCAGCCCACTGGATAATTTATCTCCGATTGAAGTCACTGTTCGTGCAGGCGATTTTTCAGATACAATATATATTGATGTTGTTTCTGTACCTCCAGCACGAATGTCCCTGTCTTCATCAAAAATAGCAGTGAATTCAGACAATTCAGATCATGCAATTATTACTGCCATTGTTTTGGATGCAAACAATTCGGTTCTACCTGGTGTCAATGTATCATTCCACACATCCAGCGGTCAGGTGTCATCCGGATATCTGCCTACTGATGAAAATGGAAAGGTCGAAGTGCAGTTTTCATCAGGCAATTACGATCGTTCCAATCGAACCGCAACGATTACAGCCCAGGCTGAAGGCTTGACGCCGGTTCAAATTCCTATCCTGGTGTCTGGCTCTATCATTGAGATGCTTTCTGAAAAATCAAATATTACAGTGGATTCCGGCATACCTGGCTATTCACCTATTACTGACAGTTTAACCATCAAGATCTTGGATTCAGGGGAAAAACCTGTTTATAATGCTGATATTGAAATCACTATTGAAAATAAAGATACAAGAAAAGTGGATCTTCAAATCAGTCAAGGAAAATCATATACATCCATCTTTACCAATACTACAATTAAAACTGCGATAATCAAAAGTGATATAAAGGGCGAGGCACAACTAAGAGTTGTAGGACAATACTCAGGTGATGTCATCGTAAAAGCAAAATCGCTGGGAGCTACTGCAAGCACAATGTATAAAGTGTCTGAGGATGGAGATGAATTTGGAATTATCTATCCTGAAACTGATATACACAGTGCGTTTGTTAATGAACCACTCATGTTGACTGTTCAGGCTGGAACAAGTGGCGTGAGTACAGTTGTATTTTCTACAACCAGTGGTTACTTTGATTTAAGTCGAAATAATGTGATTGATTCACCTGTGATCAATGGCATTGCAAGTGCAACGCTGGCATCTGATGTTGCAGGTCTTGCGACCATTCAGGTGTATGATAAAGATAATTTTCAAACATCTGATTCGATTAAGATTGCTTTTTCACAACCCAAAAACAAAGCAGACAAAATTTTACTTCAATCCAGTGCCAGTTCTTTACCAGTGAGCCTGGGAAATATTGAGAATACAATCAACCTGAAAGCCACAGTGCTAACAGATTATACATCTGGAAGGCAGGTTGTGGAGAGCGTACCGGTTTTGTTTTCCATTGAAAATCCAACCGGTGGCGGTGAGTTTATTTCTCCGGTCATTGTTGTGACAGATTCTTCAGGTATTGCCAGCACACGTTTTACCTCGGGATCTTTGGGGTCAAGTGCAGATGGCGTTGTGATTAAAGCCATATTGATCAACAAACCAGAAGTTGAGGAAAGTATTAAAATTGTGATTGGTGGGGTTGCAGGTTCAGTGGCAATCGGTCGAGGAAGTAGCCTTGATCTCGTGGCATTAAATCCATCAACTTATGCACTTCCCATGTCTGTATTGGTATCTGATGCCAATGGCAATCGCATGGCCAATTCACAAGTCTCCTTGAGTGTCTGGCCAATCAAATATTCTACCGGATACTGGGGCACTGATCCTTTTCAAGGGACATCAACATATGTATTATGTAGTCCAAACATACTGGGAACCTATGACAATGAAGATAGTAACGAAAATATTTATCTGGACCCAGGTGAAGATATCAATGGTGATGGCGAACTCACGCCTCCCAATGCCTCAGCCGGTAACTTGCCATCATCGGTAACCACTGATGAAAATGGTGTGGCCAATTTCAATCTGGTTTATTTAAAATCCAGTGCAGTATGGATTACCAACCGCATTCGGGCCACCACTTATGTTCATGGTACAGAAACCCGATCATCAGTGACATTCACCTTGCCATATATGACTGTGGAATCTTGTGAAATGCCCAATGCACCATATGTTAACCTGACCGGTTCTGTAAAGGAATTGAGTCTGGTGCCTGAAAAAGAATACTTGGTGGCAGGAAATACGTGTTATGTTACAGTCACTGTGTTTGATGATGAAAACAAACCCATACGTGGCGATATTCCTGTCATTTTTCGGACCAATGCCGGTGATATTGACCCGGATATTCCAGGCGTTCAATACAAAAAAACAATGGTCACAAATAATGGTCAAACACAAATTCAATTGAACAGCCCCACAAATAATATCGGCTCCATTTCTATTCTGGCAGAAGCATCCGGTATTACGACCACCACAAACGTTGAAGTGATTCCAGGTGAAATGAACACAATTCATCTCACCGCCATCCCAAATAATTTAACTGCTGATGGTGAAAGTACTGCTAAAATTGTTGCAATGGTCTCGGATGCCTTTGGAAACTCGGTCATTGATGGTGAGATCATTCGATTTGAAATGACCGGTAATGGTTCTTTAAGTGAGAACAGTGCTATCACCAAAGATGGCAAAGTCGAGTTGACATATCAGGCGGCGTCAGTTTCTGGAAATGTGACCATTCGAGCAGTCTCTGATACCTATACCCAAATTTTTGATGAAATCGTCATCCCATTGATTCGTGCAGAAGTGGGTTCTGTTAATATTGAAAGTGATCGATATATTCTGAATGCCTCAGGCAGCACCCCAACTGATCCTAATTCATACAGTGCCACCCTTTCAATTACTGTAAAAAAAGAGAATAATGAATTTGTTGAAGATGGCACTTTGGTTACCATTGAAACAGATATGGGAGATCTGGATCATATTCACAAGGCTGTACAAGGCATCCAAAGTAAATTAATGGCTGAAACTCAAAATGGGATTGCCCGTGTGATTATCACCAGTCCGAGCAATCTAATTGGTGAGGCAGAAATAGTTGCCACATCCGGAGGACAGTCTGCAACAGCGAAAATTGACATTGTGCCTGGACCGGTTTCAATTATTGGCATTACTGCCACACCAGAATATATAACAGCAGATGGCAAAACCCAAAGTCAAATCCAAGCAATGGTTACAGATAAAAATGGCAACCCTGTTGTGAATGGTGAGACCATCGTATTTGAAATTACGCATGGTGCTGGATTGTTGGGTACAACCGGTAAAATGGCCTCTGCCGCTACAATTGATGGGATTGCTGAAATTCTCTATACTGCGTCATCCGTGCCAGGCACAACTACCATTTCTGCAACAAGTATTTCCAGTGGTGTTTCCGATCATGTGAACCTTTCCCTGACCCAAATCGGTGAAGCCACTCTATCAGTGGAAAGCAGTCAATCCTATCTTGTGGCGGATGGTTCCAATTGTCTTTTGACCGCTATCCTCACTGATACATCTGGGCAATATGTACCAGATGGTACATTTATTAAATTTGTGACAACCATTGGGGATTTAGACAGCCAGAACAATCCATTGAGTGGTGTTCAAAATCAAATTCGGGTCGAAACTGTTAATGGTCATGCTGCAGTAGTATTGACCAGTCCTACGAACATGATTGGGACTGCAAAAATCACAGTCAGTGCCGGTGAATTAAGCAAGGACTTGGATATCAGCATCGTTTCTGGCCCGGCAAACTGGATTCAACTGTTCGCTACACCCAATAATTTAAATGCTGATGGAATCAGCACCAGCATCATTAAAGCCATCGTCACTGATATTCATGGTAATCCTGTGACAAATGGTGAAACCATCAATTTTAACTTACAAGACAATAATGGAAGATTGTCTTCAGATACCGGCTCCACTATTGATGGTGAAACCATGGTGGTCTATACTGCTGGTTATACTCAAGGAAAAGCGACTATTGAAGCATGGTCTGATTCTTATACTCAGGTACGTCAATCCATTGAAATCGTGTTAATTGATTCTGGTATTCAGGTTGACTCGATCGTGCTTGAATCTCAAAGCGATGCCATTGTTGCAAATGGTTCTTCTTGTGAAATTATTGCCACTGTTCGAGATAATTCCGGCAACATTGTTGAAGATGGTGCACGTGTGACATTTTCAACAACACTTGGAGATTTGGACCCATATTCTCAAACTGTTGCCGGTGTTCAGAAATCGATTATTGCTGAAACTATCAATGGACAAGCTCGAATAAGATTGGTGAGTCCAACCAATATGTTGGGACAGGCTGAAATTATCGCCACCATTGGCGGGGTTTCTCAAATAATGTCCATTGATATTATTCCGGGTTTACCCAAAAATATTGTTTTAACAGCCACACCAAACAATCTCCTTGCTGATGGTAAAAGCACATCATCGATTAGCGCCTTTGTTTCCGATGAATATGGGAATGCTATCGTTGATGGTGAAACCATTACATTTATTCTGACTGGCAGCGGACGATTTTCAACCACCGGGTATACACAGGCGACAGCATCTACTCAGGCAGGCATCGCCGCTGTCGATTATATTGCCGGAACAGTGACCGGAACCGACACCATCGTTGCCACTGCTAATGCCAGTGGCATTACGCAATTCATTCCTGTGACCTTAATTGATGGTGATATTGTCATTGATTCTGTTACATTGCAATCATCAAAAACAATTTTGACAGCCGGTGGATATACTTGTTTATTAAACGCAACAGTCAAGGATCAGAATGGCAATTTTGTCAATAATACGATGGTTACTTTTACCACCACAATCGGGGATATTGACAATTCCCAGGCAGGGACTCAGATGCTCATATCTCAAAAAACTGTCAATGGGCAGGCATCAGTGGTCTTGACAACTCCCACCAATATTTTGGGGACAGCCACTGTGAGAGTAACTGTTGCCGGTCAGAGTGCTGAAGAAGCGATATCAATTATTCCGGGACCGGTTGGGCAAATTAACCTTTCTGTCAGTTCCAATGCAGATACCTTAACAGGTTCGACAACCAGTGAAACGACAATCAAGGCTCTGGTTATGGATCGAAATGGTAATCTTGTTGTAGATGGAGAAACCATTGTGTTTACAATTGATATTCGAGGCGGAGAAACCACACATTATACCCGATCTACATTTTCCGGTGCGGCTGAAGTCTTATATTATTTAACTTCTTCAGCGGAAACTGTGACCATTACAGCTACAGCAATATCAACCCTTGTCAAAGTAAGCAAAACAATTAATTTGTCTGATCCCAATGTGATGTCTCCTAAGTATATGTCCATTTCAACCAACAAACAAAGCGTTCAATCCAGCAATACTGATGAAGCCATCATTACTGCAATCGTTCTAGACAAAAACTATGCGGCTCTGTCAGGAATCAAAGTTAATTTTTCTGCTGATGGCGGCCTGTTATCTCTTGGATCGACAAATACCGGAGCTGATGGACGTGCCACTGTCGTATTTTCATCCGGAGCATTGGACCGAAAAAATCGAATTGTCACCATTACAGCTACTGTTGAAAACATGGATGAAACCATTCAGATCCGGATTATTGGCTCCACAGTTGAATTGAGCTGTGATAAAACCAGCCTGACTGATGATGGCAGTCTTGTCGCAAGTTGTACAGTACATGCAAAGGATGCTGCCAATCAAAGCATTTATAATACCCCCATTTCATTTATGACTGGCAATACCAGTGAAGGCAATCCCAGCGCAGCAATCATTGTGTCAGTATTGAATGAAACCGGTGAAACCGACTATACGCTGACCAGTGGGGATGCCGGAATTTATTCAGCCACAGGTGGAAGCCCAGGCCCATACAATAATATAAAGACCAATATTGAAGGCAAAGTCAATCTCAAAATTAAAGGTATTACTGACAAAATAGGTCTATCCAACATCATTATTCAGGCCTTAGGAGATAGCAGTCAACAGGAATTCATCATTAACCGACCGGCAAATGCCTTTGGCATTATTGAAACCCAACCAATGGCGAATGATCAAGGTCTTGTTGAATTAAGTGCCGAAAATTGGATGGAAATTACAGTCAATGCAGGAACATCAACAGCCGACCCAGTTACCATTGTATTTTCAACCAGTGTTGGAAAATTTGAAAATGGAGAATCCATTGCACGAGTTCAGGTTGCACAGACTGGTGGGACAGCCTGTGCGAAACTGAAATCAGAGGATTCAGGCCTGGCATCAATACAGGTTTATCGTGAAGACAACAAGGATATTTCAGATTCTTTAAATGTGGCAATTTCGCATTTACCTGATAAAGCCGGACAGTTGTTACTACAATCAGAAGCGAATTATATTCCCATGAGTCAGAATGGAGTCATACATACAGTGGAATTAAAAGCCACAGTATTGACATCATCCGGGCTTGGTAGTCAGGTCGTTGGTAAAGCACCGGTCGTTTTTTCCATTGTCAATCCGGTTGGTGGGGGTGAATATTTATCACCAGTTGTCGTATATACTGATAGTTCCGGTGTCGCCAGAACCACATTTACTTCTGGAAGCATTGGGTCTGATTCAAAAGGACTTACCATTACTGCAACACTGGTAGATAATTCTAATATTTCCAACTATGTCAACATGATTATTGGGGGAACGCCTGGATCAATCAGTATTGGTATGGGCAAGAATGTCACTTCATTAAACGAAACAACCTATTCACTTCCAGTATCTGTGTTGGTTTCTGATGCCAATGGCAGTAACATTTCTGGAATCTCAGTGTCATTGAATATCTGGCCAGAAAAATATTCTACAGGATATTTTAAAGACAATTCTTCCTGTGATGTTGTTTTTACAGGTACATTTTTCAATGAAGATAAAAATCAAAACCTGATTTTAGATCATGGTGAAGATCTTGACAAAAATGGCAAAATTACCCCGGCCAGTTCATCAGCAGGGAATATTCCTTCGATTGTGAAAACTGATTCCAATGGGGTGGCATCATTTAACCTGGTATACTTGAAATCTGCCATGTGGATTACAGCAAAACTATCGGCATCAACCATGGTTCAAGGAACTGAAGCAACATCAGTTTTGAGTTTTCGACTGCCATATGATGAATCTGATGCCTGTGATTTGCAGGACTCTCCCTATCAGGGATTGGATGATGATGAAATTTTATCAATAAATTTAAGCCCTGAAACAGGGGAAAAAATTGCTGCCGGGGGATTGGCATGCGAAAACAGTGTGGATTGCAATGAATGTTGGATATATATTGAAGCCAATCTCCAGGGTTATAGCGGAAACTTGGTAAAAGATAACTTGCCAGTTGTATTCAAGACGACATCAGGAAGTCTTACTGATGACAAGAGCTCGACAGCAGTTGCAGGTGGGCGGATCTACACTGCATACACCAATTCAGGATCTGCTCGGGTAAAATTATTTAGTTCTGATAAACTGGGTAAAGCGATCGTATCTGCAGAGTCTGGTGTGATAAAAGTAAATACAGTCGTAGAGTTTGTGTCAGGCCCTGCAAGCCAAATTTTAATCAAGCCCAAACCGGTGAGTTTGCCAGCAGATGGTGAAAGCCAAAGCCAAATCGTGATTACGATATTGGATGCCAATGGAAATCCAGTTGCTGATAACGAGACTGTTAATGTTTCTGTAGAGTATGGCGTTTTAAATAAACGTGTGGACTATACACAAGATGGCTTTGTTACCTTTATCTATACATCACCATCATCCTTGCCTACTAATGAAGAGGATAATATTCAAGCATTTATTTCAAATGGTGTTCAAGCCAGTGAAACCATTCATCTGACAGGGCCACCAGTTTCAGGGATTGAACTATCTGTTGAACCTGAGAGTCTGCCTATGGATGGAAAGAGTCAAGCAACAGTTTTTGCCACAGTCAGTATGTCTGGTGGTGAACCTGTTCCAGATGGAACTGTTGTCTATTTCAGTATTGAGAAAGGCAGTGGTAGTATTGAGGAAAAAGGATTTACTGCAAGCGGAGTGGCACGAGCAACTTTAACATCTGGAACAACATCTGAGCTAGTTACAATTAGAGCTCAAGCGGTCGGTAGAACATCAGAAATATTTATTCGATACAAACCTGGCAGTATGAGTGTTTCAATTGTTCCAAACTCAATACTCGGTACAGGGGAAGCCTATGCCAGTGTGAGGGCTGTGCCTCGAGATCTCACCGGTGATGTTAAAGAAAGTGCGGTTGTCTTGTTCCAGATCGATAACACCGCTATGGGCGGATTTATCGAATACACCACTGTCAGTAATGAAATGCTGACAAGCGGAGGAATATCCGAATTTACTGCAAGTGTCATTAATGGAGAAGCCAAAGTGAATTTCATCGGCGCCAATATTGGCGATTCAGTAAGAATTTCAGCGATTTGGGATGAAAACAATAATGGTTTGTTTGATAGCAATGAAGTGTTCGGATATGAAAGCCTTGAAATACACCCACCACCATCATTTATTATTATTGGAGAGAATTCACCTGATCCATCATCAATCAATATTAAAGGAACGGGTGGTGTATCCACCTCACAAATTGTGTTTGAGGTTAAAGATTCTACTGGTCAAATGGTTTCAGATGGTTATAAAATATTGTTTTCAATTAACAGCGGGCCTGACGGTGGAGAGGATATTGAACCTGCATTTTCCTATACCAAAGAAGGGAAAGTGAGTACCATTTTAAGAAGCGGCTTTAAGTCCGGGCCAGTCAGTATAAAGGCTGTTTATTACAATGATACCAGTATCAGCACCAATACCAGTCAAGTGGCGATCAATTCGGGGCCTCCTGTGGGGGAAGAATTTGGTATTTCGGCGGCATTTAATAATATGTCCGGTCTTAAACATGCATTTTTAGAAAACACGATTCAGATCAATGCAGGAGATATTTATGGTAACATGATTCCAGACAATACAGTTATTTCATTTAAAACATACAATACAGGCGGTTTGTTTCAGCCAAATATTGCGGTTTCAGAAAAAGGGAAAGCATCCAATATATTGTATTCAACAGGAACAAACCCTGAACCCTTAGAAGGTTTTGTTTACCTGACTGCTGAAGCCAATAATGGCGGACGAACAACACATATTACCTGTATTGCAGTTTCTCCCGGGGATAATCAAGTCATTTATGTGGGAACAAATGGCGGTGGTGTATATAAATCAATCGATTCAGGGGGGGAATGGGTGAATATCAGTCGGTCATCAGAACACGCCGGACAAAATGTCATTGATCCTTATATCAATGATATTGCAATCGATCCGACCAATCCAAATAATATTTATGCTGCAACTGGCTATCTAGGCAGAGGAAATGTATACCGAAGTCTGGATGGTGGCATCAACTGGAATAGTAATAATAGCGAGGAGTGGAATGGCCTGACAGCAATGAACAGTGCTGTCAAAACAATTCTGTGTGATGACCATGAAATCACAAAATATATCTGGATTGGCACCAATGGCAAAGGAATACTTTACTCTATAAATGGAGGTAATAATTTTATTGAACCGGGAGATTCCACCCCACTTGGAAATACAATACTTTCTGGGTCTAATACATATTCTAATTCAACGAACAAGGGCAATGGTTATTTGAGTCGCCCCAATCTTTCATGCAGCACCATTGGACAAACATGGACTTTGGAATACGAAGTCAGTATTCAAACCAGTGAAAATGAAAATAATTCTGAAATAATCGGCTCTGTCACAATTAAGGATCAAACGTTACCCGAAAGCTGGACAGTTAAAAAGATTGATTTGAATAATTGGGTTTTAAGTAATGCGTCTGGTAACGAGAGTCACACCAAAAGTGTTGATATCAATAATCAGGTCATATTTGATCAAACAATACCCCTATCATTTACAATTCAAGATAGCGACAATTTAACATCCACCATTGACGAAGTATTTACATTTGAATTGGAAGGTGAATGGGAGATTGAAGGGTCAATATCAGGCGTCCAAGAAATTGAGCCTGATGGCAATTTTTATCGCACTGATAATCATGAGGTTTATTTTTATATTTATCCAGGTTCGATATCTTTTGGACATAATGATAATTTCTCATTTAGAACAATTGCAGGCGGTCTTGGATGTGGAAAATCGGTTCAAGACATTGTTAAAGTACCTGGAACAAATGGTTCGACTGCTGAACTTTTTGCAGCGACATCAACAGGTATTTTCAGGAGTGTGGATGGGGGTCTTATCTGGACTGAGACATTCAATTTTGAAGGTGATAATATTAACGCTCTGGAGCTTTTTAATACGAATTTAACTGATATTGCCATCATTGCAGGAACAAAAAATGCCGGTGTATGGTATTCTTTAGACAGAGGCACGACCTGGAATAGTCATAATGATGGATTGGGCTATGGTTTGAGCACGACGACACCAAAGGCCAATTTTGAAAATATTGGCAATGGAAATGTCATTGTCACGCTGCCAGACAACAAAACAAATACTCGAACCGAAACATGGTTTCTGGAATGTGTCAGGGAAGAGAAAAATGGGGGCCAATTTTCAGTTACAGGATCATCATCCGGCGTCCGATTAACTGCTACAGTTGGAGCCATAACAGAATATACCGAAATGGTCATTCAAATTATTGATGGAGAAAAAGACTTTCAATTAGGGGATAAATTTACATTTCGAACCATTAGAGACGCAAGTATGGAAATCAAAGACCTGCTCTTCTATAATGATTATGCAAATACACAATCAAGATTGTATGCAATCACATATTTCTGGGGAGTTCAGGAACCTCATGCTGTTGGAAGTCTGTATTCAGTTGATATGCAAAGTAATCAACCTTCAGGGGCATGGACAAGAGTGAATGAAGTATCTGGCTTGCCAACCTATGAGCCTCCGGGTGATATGTCTCTTTTTGCGCAGCATGTAATCGCATTTGATTCAACAGATGAGTATGAATTGCTTGAAAGTAGAGTAACCCCCATAAAAATGTACATTGGTGGTGAGGGAATCAATTTCTATGTTACTGATAGCTTTAGTCAATTGGCTACTGGTCAATTGAATTGGCAGGAAAGTAAAATAGGCCTGTCCAATTTGATTATGGCAAGAAGACCGGTATTGTTCAGTGGTACTTGCACAATGACTGTAAAAGAACAACTCGTGTGGGGCAACCCGGACACTACTGCCAAATATAAATATGAAATACATGTGCAGGATAAAAATGGCAACCCGCCTATTCAGGGATCATTATTGACATATACCACATATGAAAAAACAGATGATGGATATAAAGCATTGAATTCTGATATCATCATCTGGAATTATCCAGATACATTAAGTGCGAAAGGCACCTATCCGGATAAAAGTAATACAGCTACGAATAATCCATTTAAAGTTTATGTTAAAATGGGTGAAAATGAAGCCATAAGAGGGGTTGATTTTACATTCACACCTGCAACCAACTTGGGTACAACAGGAAACATCATCGCACCAGGATCGTCGGGGAACATAATTAAAACAGAACGGTATGAGCACTAGAATAAAAACCCACCGACTGGAAGTCGGTGGGTTTAAATCAAGCACTGAAAGTGCGGATACGGGTCAAAACCCTGTTATGATTCAGTCTTGAAGTTATCATCATTTTTTTATTAGGTTCGAAATGATGCTCAATGTAAATTGTAATCATTTAATCAGTCACTGCTACGTCTCAAATTTTTTGAACCAAAAACGAGACATTTTTCCCTAATTAACTTGAATGTTTCTGAATAAATTCCTGTGCAACCACTACGAACCACTACGTGGGAGATCTTTAATATCACCGGATGTGATCATGCGTCTATGGCTACGACTAACTGTAGAAATGGAGCAGCCAGTAATTGAAGCAGTGGCTCTGACTGTAAAGCCATTGGTCACAACAATACAGACTTAAGGTATACGCGATTCTTTAAAGGAATTTTTAATTGATGATTAGTATCGCCAAAAATGATTATGCAATAATCATCTTCCGATAACACGTTCAATTATCTGGATATATTCTCCCGCACTTCCTTTATGAATTCAGTCAAAACATAATTTTGGCTATTGCCTTCACACAGATTTCCAATCAGATATCCTCGTCGATGTTTATCTGAATCACCACCCATGTTGATTCCGCCACCCCCACTAAAGATGTTGTATACAGAATTATTAATCACATGCACATCATCATAATACAATCTTGCTTTGATGCCATAGTAAGTTCGAGTTTGGGTTTCATTATTTCCATAGATTGTATTGTTTTTGATTTGAGCCCCTTCACAGGTTTCGTTTCCGCCATGACATTTGATTGCAGAATATGCTGTTCGGCTGCCCCAATTATAAATTAGATTTTTTTGAATAAGACTACCATTGGCTTTTTTTAGATATATTGCAGCAGAGTATCGAATGTTATTGTCTGCTTTAATTTTAAGTCCTTCAATGACAGTATAGGGATCTTCAATCTGAATAAAAGAATAAGGTGATCCTGGCGAATCTGGGCATAATTCATAACCCATGTGGTTTACAGTATTATTATGACGCTGACTGATTCCCACCTCTGATGCTTGAGATGGTGCAAAGATCCTCACATAGTTATGCTCACCAGTGATCCAGCCATCGATGATCACATAAGATCGATCCACAGCATCAGCATAACAGGCAAAGTTGTAGAATTCTTCGGCAGCAACCAGATCTTTTCCTCCATTGCTATCCCAGGGGTCAAAATTTCTGACGTTGGCATCGATCCCCTCATTTTCAATTCCAGCTTCAGCATTTCGAAGTGATGTATATGCTCTATAAATGGACCAACTTGGATTGTTGGATACTGGCACTGGAGTCCCTGCATCCCCAGTTTTGACAACATATTGTGATGACGACAAGCGGGAATGTATAAATGCTACAGAATCAATGATACCATCATTATTTGAATCGTATTGAATGACATCACCCACGCCTGTATGGACTGGCAATGGATATGCAAATGATGCCAGGCAATCACTAATGTTGAGATTATTGGATGTCCCTTGAGCCAAAGGTAAAATTGAACCATAACCAACACTTCTGTAGATAGGTGTGGCAAAAGGCCCTTTAAAATCAGCTTGAATCGCATTAGAACATCCTGAGGTATTTCCTTGATGATCAAAAGCCCTGACCTGATATTCATAAGTGAAATTTTCCAATCCCTTATCCAGAAAGGATGGTTTATTGCTGGTGCCAATAACATTGTTATCTCTGATAATTTCATATCCTGCTACCTGAATATTGTCTTCAGAGGGGTGCCAGGTCAATTCAATTTCAAATGTGGGAAGGGGTTTGGCATATAATTGGGATGGTGCTGATGGTGATTCAAGATCATTTTGTTCGGACGTATACTCATCAGCACCAATATCAAAGGCATTGCGAATGTCTCCATCCATATCTAATTTCACTTCTGGAATTAAATTACTCCCAGCATTTATGGCATCTGAAATGATTCGAATGTGAAGGTCTTCGCTTCCCGGATTGGTGCTCACAAACTGAGCTGTTTTTGCCTGTGTATCTCCCCAAATGGAATTTGTACCCGGTGCGGAATCATCTTTAGAAAAATTACTTTCACCTTGTTTGATATATTCGGTGACAACAAAATCCTGAGTATTGTTCCAGCAAAGGTTATTGAACAAAAAACCGCGTCGATGGTAATCTGAATCACCGCCCATTGCAATACCACCACCATTTTCGCTTTGAATATTGTATACAGTATTGTTTAACACATGAATGTCATCATAGTAAGATAAGGCTCGAATCCCATAATAGGTCCGGCTGTGATTAATGCCACTCCCAATAACAATATTATTATTGATGTAAGCACCCTCAGCGGTTTCATTGCCGCCTCTGCATTTAATTGCCGAATAAGCGTTTTTATGCCCCCAGTTGTAAATCAGGTTGTTCATGATTCGGCTGCCATTGGCTTTTTTGAGATAAATGGCTGATGAGTATCGAATATTTTTAAAAGCCTTAATTTTCAGGCCATCGATAACAGTAAAAGGCACCTCAATTTGAATAAAGAAATAAGGTTTCCCTGGTGATGTTGGGAACAATTGATACCCTGATCCATCCACAGCACCATTGTGACGTTGAGATTGTCCCACTTCATTTGTTTCAACGGGTGTAAAAAAACGTATAAAATGTGTTTCATCTGTCACCCAACCCGCGATTGTCACAAAGGACGTATCGTCAGCATCTGCATAGCAGGCAATATGCCATTGTTCATTATTGGCGACAAGGTCTCGGCCATCTGCCCAAGAATCGAAATTTTTTAGGTTGGCATGAATACTTTCATTTTCGATGCCAGCTTCTGCATTGAACAGTGATGTATATGCGCGATATATTGACCAGTCTAAATCATCACGAACAGGTATCGCTGCCAAAGTATCTGCCAGCTGAATGACATATTGGGTTGATGACAATCTTTCCTGAACAAATGCGATGGTATCAACCAAGTCATCGTCATTGGAATCATATTGGATTGCATCACCAACGCCTACAATATCAGGCAAAGATGTGGCAAAGGTTGCAATGCTGTCTGTAATGTTTAATGGATTGTTCTTTCCAAGGGCAATTACATCAGTGGCATTGGGGCCCACACTTCGATAGATTTTTTTGACCATGGGGGGCAATGCCGCGACTGAAATTTGCTCTGATGCTGCGGAAGCATTGCCCGCAAAATCAACCGCAACAATTGCATAAGTATAAGTATTGCCAGGTGCGACATCATTATCCTCATATGTTGTCGTTGTGACAGTTTCCAATAGAAGGCCATTTCGATAAATATGATAGGAAATACTGTCATTATTGTCTGTTGCGGCTTCCCATGTCAGTACTATTTGTGTTTGAGAAACTGGGCTTGCGGTGAGGTGTTGAGGCACTGTTGGGGGTTGTGTATCTGGCTCCGGTTGAACAAGAATGGTCAAGGCTTTTGTTGCCACTTGTGAGGAATCATCCTGTACACGAATTGAAAAAGAAAAATGTCCTTCAAGAGTCGGTGTACCAATAATGCCACCAGTTGTTGAATTCAATGACAATCCATCCGGAAGACTTCCATTGTCAATGGAAAATGTAAAGGGTGCCACCCCCCCTTGAACTGCAATCATTTGAAAATAAAATGAATGTTGGATACCTTCCATCAGACTGTCAGTTGTGATCACCAGGTTTTCAGGTTGACTGGATTCATACTCATCTGCGCCAATATCAGCCAGAGAACCAAATGGTCGGGCATGACCATCAATATCATCCGCAACATCATCAGTAAAAGGCACCTGGTTGATTGCATTACTGGCATTGCTACTCAGGTGAAGATCACCATTGGCCAGATCAACAAACCAGTTTGAGGAGGCATCAGTAATATTGGATTCAAGGTTCGCTGTGCCGCCATCTCTTCGTAAAATGGGTCCATCAGTAAGATTATACCGAATATCACCACAAATGTCGCCATTGTGTGTTGCATAACGATACTCAATTGTCCAGGGAAAGGTGTCATTTAAAATGATGGTGTTGTTGTAGACTTTTGCATTTCGTGCCTTGTTAAGACTGATTCCTGTATCACCTTTACCCGCACGAAAGAAAAAATTATTGCGAATAATCCCCCCGACATGATCATCAACGACGCCTGAAGGATTTCCCAGATGAATTCCCAGATCGCATTCAATAAATGTATTTCTTTCAATAATGGTATTTTTGGAATTGTGCCACATAAGGATGGCCGCACCTGCAATCAAATGACTATCTTTAGGGGAACGAATGTTCTTAAAAACATTGTCGCGAATCATCCAGCCATCACCCCCCAGAACATCAATACCATCAGTGTAGTATGTGTTCATGTAGGGATGAAATCGTGCATGATCAGTGAATTCAATCAGCGAATTTTCAAGAATGCCATGATTACAAAAACGTTTGTTTTCAGCATCACGTGTCACTTTGATAAATTGTTCGCCAGCATCAATTAAATGCAGATTTTTCAAATGCGGTCGATTGGCACCTTGCTCACCCTGTAATTGAATCAAGTGCCAGTATGAATCTCTGATACTTAAATCCATGATTGTAAAATCAACCACATGACGTATCAAAAATACATTGTTGGCGTTTCCTGAAACAGACATGCCCGGGCCACGAATTACCACAGCATTCCGATGACCACTCCGACTTCGAATAACAATATTATACAAAGGGGAATTGGCATTCCATGACTGACCGACCACCAGCGTAACCGGTATGTCATAAATGCCATCTTCCAGCAAAATTTCAGTATTGGATTGCAAATTTTGAATGGCTGTCCGAAGTTCATCTACAGTCGATACATTCACCTCGGTCATGTCACTTTCAGTTCTTTGAATGATCATGCTTGCCATGCCGGATTTGCCAGATGCATCATAAGCATGTACTGTAATGATATTTCTGCCAACTTGCAGATAAAGTCCATTAATTTCCCATGACTGACCATCAATGATGCCCTCACCATTAAAATCAGTGCCATCCGGGCAATCCACATGATAATCGATACGAACAATACCAACATCATCAGACATGATGCCATCCATATGAATACTGGCATCAGCTGTCTGAATAGTTTCTGGATGCAAAATTGTCAAAACAGGTGCGGAAAAATCAGCAGTGATATGAACAGTTATATCATCAGAAAAAGAACCATCAGTCACATGAAAATTAATATGAAAGACCCCGCCTTGATCAGCAGTGGGAGTCCATGAAAATATCTGGTTTTCTGGGTTAAAGGTTGCGCCTGATGGTAAATCAGCGGCAGCATAAACTAATGCATCGCCATTTGGATCATTGGCATGGACTTTAAATTGAATGGTTTCAACTGAAAAAATTTCTTTATTTGAAACTATTTCAAATGATGGCGGATAATTCACCTGGGTATCAGCCGGCGTAACGATTAATTTATTGCCAAGATCAGATTTTTCAATCATAAAATTCTGAATGGTCAAAAGGGATTCGTCATCACCAGTCACAATGCCATTTTGAATAATTTCGCCTGAACTGAGACGTTTGTTTTCCCAATAATAGGGAAATCCTTGCGTGATTATGAAATGTTGAAGGCGTCTGGGTGTGATATCGGTGATGACATTGTCAACCTCACAATCATCATCCACGCGAAACGCAATTTCATAACGATCTGTCTGATCTACCATGTCTTCAATATCACTGCTGTCAAATTGATAACGTTCTCTAGCCCATTGAATGGTTCTGTAGCCATTGATTTCTCCTGATAGATCCCCTGAAAAAATGCGTGGGGAAAAACTATCTAAAAGCGCCATACCTGTTCCTTCATGAATGCCGCCAGGATCATCGTCAATGCTCATGTTCTGGAAAGCCGGAAAGCTTTCATCCTTGACAATGCTGCCAAAATGTATTGCAAATGGAGATAGATAGCCACTGTGGCCGCCATCATAAAAACGTGCGCAAAATCCATGACGACTGTCAAGCATGTCGTTGAAAAACCCAGGAATTGGAAAGAATACAATACTCCCATCACGTTTGCCATTGTCCATTGCCAAAAAAGGCAATGTGTTGTGATTTCGGGCATACCATCCAGCGTTCATCCAATCCCACATGGGCGTGCCATTTTCATGCAGCACATTGTCATTAAAATCTCCCCAAAGAATTTTACCTTCATTGCGCCATCCTTCATTGGTGACCTCATAGTTTTCATCCACACCATGCACATTCATTTTCCAGTTGGGACATCCCACAACAGCATGAACTGAAGCCACAACTTCCGGGTATTTCAACCCAAAACTCATGGCGCCTGTTCCGCCCATTGAACCGCCGCGAACATAAACACGATCATTGTCAATAGTGTAGTTTTTTTTCACAAAATCAATGGTGTACAAAATCCGATTTTCTGTATATGGAATAAACACGCCCTCAGATCGTTTGGTTTGTGTTTTATAATTGTCTCGACAGCCTGACCACCAGGTTTGAAGATTATCATATTGATAGCCATCATAAGGAAAATTTCGGGTGGGGGGCATATAATCATCCGGACGAATGGTGATCATGCTGCGTGATGCCCAACTATTATAGTAAGTGGTACTTCTACCACCTAACATGATTTCAATGGGTGCAGGCATGTTTGGATCATATTCGGGCGAAACATTGATCATAAAATTAAAGCCATGCCCTACTTTATAGCTCATGCGATCAGTTGCCCAGTGGACAAATTCCTGAACCAGTTTTCCATTTTGATCCACAACATCCTGACAAATGGCCTGAGGCAAGGATACTGATTCAATAATGGCCTGTTGAATACTGTTTTGAATATCAAAATTCGTTCTATTTTCATTACCTTCCATGACAGATGTGACGGCATAATAAAAACTGCCATTTTCTTTGGTTGTATAGACAAATAGACCGGTGTCATCATCTAACTCAGATCCATTTGGATCAATTTTATAATTGTGATCTACCTTCCGAACTTCAGATCGTCTGGCATTATAGCTGGACATCTGGTTCACTTCAGCAATCATTTCAGCATCGCCAAGATTCTGAGCATTGATCGGCTGTGTATGTCGATATACCCGATACAACATATCATAGAATTGACCCGTATAAGGTAATTCTGTCCATGTCATAAAGGTTTGACCCGAGCGATGAAAGGCTTGGATATTCACAGGTTGTGATTGATGCATGATGTTTTGGGTTTCATAAGTGACCTGAAGGTAAGGCCGAAAATGGGGATCATCCTGAACATCAGATGGCACAGAACCATCAAATGTGACGCCCATATTGGCATCAGGGTTATCAACCCATTCCTGAACAACAGATGTGATATCAAAGAAATAAAAAATCTGTCTCCCTTTGGCAATACCATAGATTGTGGCAATGGGGTTTGGATCCACACAATCGGAAAAGTTTTTTCCCACAGCCCAGGGAATATTTAAATCGCCATCCTTGGTCCGGGTACCCAGATTGTTTTCATTCCACATGCCAGTGCCTGATGGGTCCAAAATTTTATACATGGACAGTCCATTGGTCAGGCGATTGGCGCTGAATGGATAATGATTCATGTCATAAGGCATGACATATTCAGCTTTCACAACGCGTGTGCCTGCTGGAATGGCGCTGACATCGATATAAACCGCATTGCGACGAGCTAGATTATTCTCTGTTTCAAAAGGATTTCCACCATAGATCACCTTTGAAGTCAAATGTCCGGAACCGGAATAATACCCAAACCAAGCGCATTTCATGACATTCGCATGATCCAGCGTGGCCGCAGTGCCGCCGAATCTTTCAGTAACAAGGCCTGTTGTGGATTGCACCGCATATGCGATCCCAGACAAGATTGACATCCCATAAACAATTGCTAGAACGACAGCAATTATTATTCTAACTTTGTTGACTTTTCTTTTTTGCATTGTAAACCTCCCTGATTTTGTATATTTTCGTTTTCGAAAAAGATACTGGGTATAGAGCAAAGGGTGTGCCATATGTAAATATATTTTTAATGTTTTGATTTTAAAGGTATTATGCAAAAAATAGTTAACAGATTTTTCTTTTTGCTACTGTAAAAAAAACAAAATTGTCTTGACAGATATGTAAGGAGTGTAAAATTGAAAGGGTCGTCCATAGCCTAATGGCTCTGGGCTAAAGCCCATTGCCGTCAGGTTAAGCGCAAACTCGCTTCGGTGCTCGTTCCCAGGCTCTGCCTGGGAACGTGTTCTTGGCGGCTCTGCCGCCTGTTCAGTTCGTAGGTGGCAGAGCCACCTCGGAAAACGTTCCCAGGCAGAGCCTGGGAACGAGCACCGGAGAG